>Ga0209801_1000245_pt1 | contig 38249 bp, 47 predicted proteins | sample GraSoiAngelo_127_FD_185884 | JGI IMG/M metagenome (GOLD analysis project Ga0209801, IMG submission 185884) | Grasslands soil microbial communities from the Angelo Coastal Reserve, California, USA - 14_0927_09_40cm (SPAdes) (version 2) | ecosystem: Environmental > Terrestrial > Soil > Grasslands ... | reverse complement strand
CACGACCGCCGGCAGCTTTACAGAGACCGGAAGGCCGGGGACAAGGACGCGGTCAAGAAGGACATCAAGGACGTCCGAGAGGACCGGCAGGACATCCGGAAGGACGTGAGGGACCTCCACCAGGACCGGCGCGAGCTGCGCCACGACCTGCATCCGAAGCGCGCGGAGGACCGGAAGTAAGTGCTCGGGGACCAGGTGGGCGGGGAGCCCGGCTCCCCGCCCTTGCAGTTTATGAGGCGGGAGTGGGATGGTGGGGACGAGAGGACGATCGCGGCGTGGAGCTTTCCGATGAGGTGCTGTGCCGGCGCACGGCCGAGCGCGACGAGGCGGCGTTTGAGGTCCTCGTGGCGCGCTATCAGGAGCGCGCGTACCGGCTCGCATGGTCCATCGTGCGGAATGCCGAGGACGCGCGCGACCTGTCGCAGGAGGCCTTCATCCGGCTCTACCAGGCGGCGGGGCGCTTCGATGGGCGCTCGAAATTCTCGACCTGGTTCTACCGCATCCTCGTCAACCTGTGCCTCGACCACCGGCGCAAGGACCGCTGGTGGAAGCTCTGGACGCGTGATGCGGGCGATCCCGAGTCGAGCGAGTCGCTCCTCGACCGCCAGCCGGCGTCGCACCAGGACCCCGTGGACACGATCGGGCGGGAGCGGACGTTGAAGCAGGTCTGGGAGGCCGTGGGCCGGCTCGCGCCACAGCAGCGCGTGGCAGTAATTTTACAGGTGCAGGAGGAGCTGCCGACGCCGGAGATCGCGGCGGTGCTCAAGTGCTCCGAGGCGACGGTGCGGGTGCACCTCCACCGCGCGCTCGCAACACTCAGGAAGACGATGGGGAAGACCTGACATGGCGACACATCCTGAGCCGGAATTCGAGCAGTTCCGCGACATCCTCGACGAGCTCGCGCGCGCGGTGCCCACACCGCCGGACGTCCACTGGGGCCGTTACCGCGCAGAGCTCCGCGAGAAGCTCGAGGCGCGCCGCGTGAGGCGGCGCGCGCCGTGGTGGCGTCCGGTGCCGCTCGCACTCTCGGCGGGCCTCGCGGGTCTGCTCCTCTTCTTCGCGTTCTTCGCGATCCAGAGCGGGCGTCAGAACGGGACCGGCGTGGACTTCGCAACAGTCGAAGAGGCTGCCATTGGAGGCCGGCTCGGGCTCCTCGAGCAGTACCAGGTCGTCGAGCGGCTCGACCTCCTGGAGGAGTTCGACGTGATCCGCGATCTCGACCGGATCGCCGGCGAGCAGACCGGCTAGTGATGCGCCGACGGTCGGGGGGGCTCGCGGTGCTGCTCGTCGGCGTGATCTCGGCGTCCGTCGCTCCTGCAGATGCGCAGCAGCCAGCGAACCCCAAACCGGACGCGCAGATGCTGCTCGACCTCGATCTCCTGAGAGATGCCGACCTCGCGCGGGACCGGAGCTTCCTCACGCGGATGCGGCTCATCGAGCGGCTCCGGATGCTGGAGACGCTGCCCGTCCTCGACTCGCAGACGCAGACCGAGGCGCCTCCCAGGGAGGTGAGGTGACCATGAGGGCCCGCTGGCTGTCGGGACTTCTCGTATTGCTGGTGCTCCTGCTGGCCGGGATCCCCGAGGTTGCGTGGGGCCAGACCACGCGGATGGAGGGGCTCGAGAAGCTCTCTCCCGAGGAGCGTGCGATCGCCGAACGAAACCTCGAGCGGTGGCGCAGCCTCTCGCCCGAGGAGCGGGCGCGCGTGGTCGAGAACTATCGTCACTGGAAGTCCATGTCGGCCGAGGAGCAGCGGGCCGCGAAGGAGAGCTTCAAGCGCTTCAAGACGCTCCAGCCCGACGAGAAGGCGCGGATCCTGCACGACTTCCAGCGCTGGAACGAGCTGCCGGACGCGCGGCGGCAAGAGCTACAGAAGGCCTACGAGCGCTTCCAGCAGCTCCCCCCGGAGCGGCGCGAGCACATTTTGAAGACCTACCGCCAGTGGGAAACGATGTCGCCCGAGGAGCGGGAGCGCGTCACGAAGAACTACGAGCGCTGGAAGAACATGAGCCCCGAGGAGCGTGCTCACAAACGCAAAGAGCATGAGGCGCACGAGCGCTGGCGCCGCATGCCCCCGGAGGAGCGGGAGCGCCTGCGCGAGCAGTGGAAGAACACGACGCCGGAGGAGCGGGAACGGCTCCGGCAGCAGTATCGCAGCCAGCGGCCGCCTCGAGGCCAGGAGCCGCCGAGGTGACGTGGCTCGCCCTCGTCCTGCTCACCCTTGGCGCGCTGACAGGATGCGGCGCGCCCGCGTTCGGCGCCGGCGCGGCCCCGCCCACGGGCGCGGCGCCGGCGGACGCGCTGCGCGTCGCCCCACCTCTGGCCGAAGCGCGACGGATCCTCCACGTGCTGAACCGCGTCGGCTTCGGTCCGCGTCCGGGCGACGTCGAGCGGGTGCGGGCGGTCGGCCTCGAGGCGTGGATCGACCGCCAGCTCCATCCCGAGACCATCGACGACCGAGCGACCGAGCGGGCGCTCGCCGAGCTGGCGTCAATTCGCCTGTCGATCCCCGAGGCGCTGCGCGAATACCCGCGACCCGAATCGGGGCTCAGAGAGAAGGTCCAGAACGGCGAGATGACGCGCGCGGAAATGATGGAGACGTACCCGCCCGAGAAGCGGCCGTTCAGGATCGCGGCCGAGCTCCAGGCCGCGAAGACCCTCCGCGCGGTCGAGAGCGAGCGCCAGCTCCAGGAGGTCATGGTCGACTTCTGGTTCAACCACTTCAACGTCTTCGCGGAGAAGGGTGACGTCCGCTGGTACGTCTCGGCCTACGAACGCGACGTCATCCGCCCGAATGCGCTGGGGCGCTTCCCCGACCTCGTCCGTGCCAGCGCGCGCCATCCGGCGATGCTCTTCTACCTCGACAACTGGCTCTCCGCCCGACCGGGGTTCACCGTGCCGGTGGGCCCGAACAAGGGCCGGAAGGCGGGGCTGAACGAGAACTACGCGCGCGAGCTGATGGAGCTCCACACGCTCGGCGTGGACGGCGGGTACACGCAGACAGACGTCACAGAAGTCGCGCGCGCGTTCACGGGCTGGTCGATCGACCGCCCGCAGGTGGAGGGGCGCTTCATCTTCCGCCCGCGCATGCACGACACAGGCGAGAAGGTGGTGCTCGGCCACCGCATCCCGGCGGGCGGTGGCCAGGATGACGGCGAGCGGGTGCTCGAGATCCTGACCCACCATCCCGCGACCGCCCGCTTCATCGCCACCAAGCTCGTACGGCGCTTCGTAGCGGACACACCACCGCCGGCGCTCGTCGCGCGTGTCGCCGCGACCTATCTCAAGACCGAGGGTGACATCCGCGCGATGCTGCGGGCGATCTTCTCGTCGCCAGAGTTCTACGGCGAAGACGCCTACCGTGCCAAGGTCAAAAAGCCGTTCGAGTTCGTCGCGAGCGCGGTCCGTGCGCTCGGCGCCGCCGTGGACGCCCAAGCCGCGTTCGGCCTCGCGCGCGCGAGCGCGGAGATCGGTGAGCCGCTCTACCAGGCGCAGCCCCCGACAGGCTACCCGGACCGCGCCGAGGCGTGGGTGACCTCGGGGGCGCTCCTGGCGCGGATGAACTTCGCCCTCGCGCTCGCGAGCGGCCGATACCCGCGCGTCACCGTGGACCCGGGCGCGCTCGTCGCCGGCGCGGACCCCCGATCGCCCGATGCGGTGCTGGACCGGCTGCTCGCCGTGCTCGTCGCCGGCCAGACGAGCGCAGAGACGCGCGCGGTCCTTGCGGCGCAGCTCACCAATCCGGAGATCACGCGCCTGAGCCCTGACGACCGCGGCCCCGCGAACACCGACGTCGCCAAACTCGCCGCGCTGGTCCTGGGGTCCCCGGAGTTCCAACGGCGATAGGAGACACGCGATGAACCGGCGGGTTTTTTTGAAATCCGGGGCGTGCTCGCTCGTGGCGCTGGCAGGTCCGCCACGGTTCCTCGTCAGGACGGCGGCGGCGGACGCCCGGGGCAAGGTCCTCGTCGCCGTCTTCCAGCGCGGCGCGGTGGACGGGCTCAGCATGATCGTGCCACACGGCGACCCTGCGTACGCCACCGCCCGCCCGACGATCGCGCTCAAGCCACCCAAACGCGGCGAGGGCGACCGGGCGCTCGATCTCGACGGCTTCTTCGCGATGCACCCTGCGCTGGCGCCGCTCGTGCCGCTCTGGGAGAATCGCTCGCTCGCGGTCGTCCACGCCTGCGGCTCGCCCGACACGACCCGCTCGCACTTCGACGCCCAGGACTACATGGAGTCGGGGACGCCCGGAGTGAAGGCCACGCCCGACGGCTGGCTCGCGCGCGCCGTGAAGGCGCTCCCCGCGAAGCCGGCGCCGTTCCGCGCCGTCGCACTGGGCCGCGCCCTCCCCCGCGCGCTCCAGGGCGACGCAGGAGCGATCGCGATGCAGTCGATCGACCGGTTCGACATGCGAGCAGCGGACACCACAGCGCGCGGCGGCTTCGAGGCGCTCTACGCCCGAAGCGTGAGCGACGTGCTCTCGGGGACGGGGTACCAGACCTTCGAGGCGATGAAGATGCTCCGGAGCGCCAACGCCTCGCGCATCCCGCCTGCGAATGGCGCCGAGTACCCGCGCGGCCAGTTCGGCGAGGCAATGCGCCAGGTCGCCCAGCTCATCAAGGCGAATGTCGGGCTCGAGGTCGCCTTCGCCGACACTCAGGGCTGGGACACCCACGTCGGCCAGGGTGCCGAGCAAGGCCAGCTCGCCGCCCGGCTGCGCGAGTTCGCCGGGGCGCTCGCCGCCTTCGCGCAGGATCTCGGCGACCGGATGGCGGACGTCGTCGTCCTGACCATGTCCGAGTTCGGCCGCACGGTAGGAGAGAACGGCAACCGCGGCACCGACCACGGCCACGCGACCGCGATGCTGGCCCTGGGCGGCGCCGTCCGCGGGGGCCGTGTCTACGGTCGCTGGCCCGGGCTCGTGCGGGAGCAGCGCTTCGAGGATCGCGACCTCGCGGTGACGACCGACTTCCGCACGCTCTTCAGCGAGGTCGCCGCGCGCCACCTCGGCATCCCGTCGGCGCCGCTTTTTCCGGGCTGGAAGGCCTCCCAACCGCCGCTCGGCCTCTTCGCGTAGCGCTGCCTCGCCCCGGGTGGTTTGAGGGCGGGCACGGCGGGGTGCGTTGCGCGGCCGGGTGGCCGTGTGTTACCGTCCGCGCGTCATGGGCGACAACGTCACGCTCGTGCGCGACGGCGCACTCGCGACCGTCACGCTGAACCGACCCGACCGGCGCAACTCGCTGAGCGACGCGATGCTGACCGAGCTCGGGGCGGCGTTCGGCGAGCTGCGGGACGACGCCGCCACGCGCGTCGTGATCGTCACGGGCGCGCCGCCCGTCTTCTCCGCCGGCGCCGACGCCCCGCTCAGCTCGAAGATGACGCCGGACGAGCGGCGGCGGGCGTTCGCGCAGCGGAAGAGCCAGTTCCGCCGCCTCTTCGAGCGGGCGAACACGCTGCTCGAGAACCTCGAGCAGCCGACGATCGCGATGATCAACGGGCATGCGATCGGCGGCGGCTGGGGGCTCACGCTCGCGTGCGACTTCCGCTGGGCCGCGACGGAGGCGGAGTTCTGGATCCCCGAGGTGGACCTCGGCGTGCCGCTCGGCGTCGCCTCCACCACGCGCTTCGTCCGCCTCGTCGGCCCCGCGCGCGCCAAAGAGATCATCATGGAGTGCCGGCGTTACTCGGCCGCCGACGCCCACGCGATGGGCCTCCTCCACCGCGTCGTGCCGGGCCCATCGCTCCTCAAAGAGGTGCGGGCCTACGCCGAGCTCCTGGCCGCCAAGCCCTTCGCGCCGCTCGCAGAGGCCAAGGCGCGGCTCAACGCCGTCGCGCGCACGGGCATCCCCGAGGTCAACGCAATGACGGAGGGCTTTCTCGACCGTGGCTGAGACGCGGATGATGCTCGACGGTATCCGCATCCTCGATCTCTCGCGCGTCATCGCCGGGCCGTATTGCGCGACGCTCATGGCCGACCTCGGCGCCGACGTCGTGAAGGTCGAGCGGCCCGGCCGCGGCGACGACCTGCGCGCCTGGCGCGGCGACGGCATGAGCGCCACGTTCGCCGCCATCAACCGGAACAAGCGGGGGATCGCGGTCGACCTGCAGCACCCCGAGGGCGCCAGGCTCGTGCTCGAGCTCGCCCGGCGCGTGGACGTCCTCGTCGAGAACTTCCTGCCCGGCGTCGCCGACAGACTCGGGCTCGGCTACCAGGCGGTGAGCGCCGCGAACCCGTCGGTCGTCTACGCGTCCGTCACCGGCTTCGGCCAGACGGGGCCGCACGCGCGGCGCGCGGGGTACAACACGATCGCCCAGGGGATGAGCGGCATCATGGCTCTCACCGGCACGCCGGGGAGCCCACCCACCAAGGTCGGCGGCTCGGTGGCCGACCTCGCTGCCGGATTCCTCGCCTTCGGCGCGGTGAACGCCGCCCTCGTCCACCGGCTGCGGACGGGCCAGGGCCAGCACCTGGACGTGAGCTTGCTCGCCTCGACGCTCGCGCTCCTCCCCGATCCTGTCGCCCACTACTTCGACTCTGGCAAGCGCCCGCCTCGCCTCGGCAACCGGAACCCCAACCTCACACCGGCGGAGGCCTTCCGCACCAAGGACGGCTGGGTCCAGGTCGTCATCATGAACCCCGACCAGTACGGGCGCTTCTGCAACGTCCTCGGCGACGAGCAGCTCGCGACCGACCCGAAGTTCGCGACCAACGACAGTCGCCTCGCCCATCATGACGAGCTGAAGACGCGGATCGAAGCCGCCCTTGGCGGCGCGACGACAGCCGAGTGGGTGAGTCGCTTCGAGGCGGCCCAAGTCGCGGCCGGACCGATCTACGAATTCGACGAGGTGTTCGAGGACCCCCAGGTCAGGCACCTGGGCCTCGTGACGGAGATCGATCAACCGGGCTACGGGAAGGCGAAGATGCTCGCCTTCCCGGTCCGCGCGTCGGCGACGCCCGCGACGATCCGCCGCCCGGCCCCGCGGCTCGGGGAGCACACCGCCGAGGTGCTCGGCGAGCTCGGCCTCTCGCGGGTCGAGATCGAGCGGCTCGCGGCGGCCGGCATCGTCGCGCTCGCCTGATCGGAGGTGGACATGAGACGGCTCACGGTTCTCCTGGCGCTGGCGGTCCTCGTGGTCGCCGGCGGATGCGCCGGGCTCAAGGCCGGGCGTATGTTCCCGTCACCCGATCCCGCGCAGATCATCGTCAACGTGACCGACAAGGCGGCGCTCGTGAGGATGTTCGGCGAGCCCTACCAGGTCGGGCTCGACAGCGGCGATCCGACGTGGCGCTGGTTCTACGCCGCGCACGACGCCGGCGGCGAGGTTAGCAAGGACTTCTCCGTCCGTTTCAATCCGAACGGCACGGTCAAGTCCTATTCGTTGACGTCGAACTTCCCCGACGACATGAAGAAGCTCAGGTAAGGAGGCGACGGCGATGCCCAACATCACGATCCAGTGGTACGCGGGACGCACCCAGGACCAGAAGCGGCAGCTCACGGCCGCCATCACGGAGGCGATGGTGAAGATCGGCAAGACCACGCCCGACCAGGTCCACATCGTCTTCCAGGACGTCGAGAAGTCGAACTGGGGCTGGAACGGCAAGCTGGCGAGCGACTAGGTGTCTGGGGCCTGCCGAAGCGTGGTATCTAATCGGCGACGTCAAGCCCATCCCCGGGAGGACAGAAATGGCCCGATTGATCGCGCTGTTGGTCGCCCTGGCGTTCGCCCTCCTCTCGCTCGGCCCCTCGCCGCTCCTCGCCCAGACCCCGACGAAGAAGGACGCGCCTGCCAAGACCGACGCGAAGAAGGCTGACGACGCCAAGAAGGCGGAGAGCAAGAGGAAGGAGAAGCTCGACCTCAACAGCGCCTCGGAGGCCGACCTCAAGACGCTGCCCGGGATCGGCGAGGCCTACGCCAAGAAGATCGTGGAGAACCGTCCGTACAAGCGGAAGGACGAGCTGGTCAGCAAGCACATCGTCCCGAAGGCCACGTACGACAAGATCAAGGACGACATCATCGCCCACCAAGGGAAGAAGTAGAAGCCTCTGACGCCCTGAGTCGTTGACAAGGAGCGTGGTTCGCGGATAATCACGCAGCCTCGCTCTCCGGGGGGATGACATCCATGAGCCGACCAGGGCGATCCGCCACCGGGGCCAGCAGCTCATCCATGGCCCGAGCACTGGCCATTCTTGCCCTCCTCCTCCTCGGATGGACGGCGCCACTCAACGCCGCGCCGGAGGGGACGATGACCTGGGGGCTCCACGTGACGCTGGCGTCGCGATGGCTCGACCCCGCCGAGACCGAAGCCCTCATCACGCCCTTCATGGTCCTCTACGCGATCCACGACGCTCTGGTGAAGCCTATGCCAGCGGGGCCCAACACCCCGAGCCTCGCCGAGTCGTGGTCGGTCTCGAAGGACGGGCTTACCTACGAGTTCGTGCTGAGGAAGCTCGCGACGTTCCACAACGGCGACCCCGTGAGCGCCGACGACGTCAAGTTCTCGTTCGACCGCTACAAAGGCGCGGCGGCCAAGCTGCTGAAGGACAAGGTCCGGGAGGTTCAGGTCGTCGACGCCCGGCGCGTGCGCTTCCACCTCAAGGAACCCTGGCCCGACTTCATGACCTTCTACGGCACCTCGGCATCCGGCGCCGCCTGGATCGTCCCCCGGAAGTACGTCGAGAAGGTCGGCGACGACGGCTTCAAGAAGGCGCCGGTCGGCGCGGGGCCGTACAGGGTGGTGAGCTTCACGCCGGGCGTGGAGCTGGTGATGGAGGCCTTCGACGGCTACTGGCGCAAGACGCCCAGCATCAAGCGGCTCGTCTTCCGCTCCATTCCTGAAGAAGCGACGCGTGCCGCGGCCCTGAAGAACGGCGAAGTAGACATCGTCTATCTGCTCAGTGGGCCGATCGCCGAGGATGTCAGGCGAACCCCGAGCCTCCAGCTCGTGCCCTCGCAGCCTCCGGCTGTCTTCTGGCTGGAGTTCCTCGATCAGTGGGACCCGAAGTCGCCCTGGCACGACCGGCGCGTGCGGCTCGCCGCGAGCCTCGCCATCGATCGGCAGGCCGTCAATCAGGCCGAGACGCTGGGCTTCTCCCGACCCACCGGGAGCATAATTCCAAGAGCCTTCGAGTACGCGCTGCCCTTCGACCCGCCGCCCTACGATCCCAGGCGAGCCAAGCAGCTCCTCGTCGAGGCCGGCTACCCCAACGGCTTCGACGCCGGCGACTTCTACCCGTTCCCTCCCTACACTTCGATGGGCGAGGCGGTGGCCGGGTATCTCCAGGCCCTCGGGATCCGGACGAGGATCCAGACGATGGAGCGCGCGACGTTCCTCACCGCGTGGCGCGAGAAGAAGTTCAAAGGGCTCGTGATGGGCATCACCGGAGCGGCGGGCAACGCGGCCACCCGCCTCGAGGCCTACGTCACCAACGGCGGGATCTACTCGTACGGAGTCGCCCCCGAGGTGGAGGACCTCTTCCAGCGTCAGGCCAGGGAGCAGGACCGCGCCAGGCGCGAGACGCTCCTGCACCAGATCCAGAAGATTCTTCACGAGCGGGTGATGCACGCCCCGATCTACGAGCTGGCGTTCATCTGGGGCGTGGGGCCGCGCGTCGAGGAGTCGGGGGCAGACCTGATCAGGGGGCACGCCTACTCGGCGCCCTACGAAGACCTCCGCTTGAGGAAGCAATGAAGGGATACATCCTCCGGCGTCTCGGCTACTCGTTCATCTCCCTGTTCCTTCTGTCGGTGACCATCTTCCTCTTCGTGAGGGTCACCGGCGATCCCGCCGTCCTGCTCGTCGAGCCCGGTGCCTCCAAAGACGACCTCGAGATGATCCGCAAGCAGTTCGGCCTCGACCAGCCGCTCCCGGTCCAGTACGGGAGCTTCATCACCAGCCTCCTCCGGGGCGACTTCGGCCAGTCGTTCTACTACCGGACGCCGGTGTTAGAGCTGTACCTGAGCCGCCTGCCACACTCGCTCCTCCTGGCCGGGGCAGCGATGGTGTTCTCGCTCGTCGTCGGCATTCCGACGGGGATCATCGCGGCGGTGCGGGTCAACCGATGGTGGGACAGCGTGGGGAAGATCTTCGCGCTGCTCGGGCTGTCGATGCCGTCGTTCTGGGTCGGGCTGCTCATGATCCTCTTCTTCTCCGTCTACCTCGGCTGGCTCCCCTCGTCCGGGTCGGGCACCCTGCTCCACCTCGTGATGCCGGCCATCGCGCTGGGCTGGGTCTTCGCGGCCGCCCATATGCGGCTGACGCGCTCGTCGATGCTGGAGGTCCTCGGCTCGGAGTACGTCAAGCTGGCGCGGCTCAAAGGGCTGCCGGAGGCGCTCGTCATTTCCAAGCACGCCTTCAAGAACGCGCTGATCCCGGTGCTCACGCTGGCCGGGATCAACCTCGTCATCATGGTCAACGTGGCGGTCGTCGTGGAGACGGTCTTCGCCTGGCCGGGTGTCGGGCGCCTGCTCTACGAGGGCATCGCCTTCCGCGACTTCCCGGTGGTGCAGGCGACGGTCCTGCTCGGCGGCGCGATGATCGTGATCGTCAACCTCCTCGTGGACATCCTGTACGCCGTCATCGACCCGAGGATTCGATATTGAACGGTAGGTCCGCGATGAACGGCAGCCGCTCCGCGACCCTGACCCTCGCCTGGCGCCTCGCGGCCTTCCGCACGGAAGGGTTTCCGGTCATCCCGACGGCGATCATCGTCACGGTGGCGCTGGTCGCGATCTTCGCGGACGCCCTCGCCCCCTACAATCCCGAGCTGGGGACGCTCGGCGACCGCTTCCGGCCTCCGGCGTGGCAGGCGGGCGGAAGCGAGAAGTACCTGCTCGGCACCGATCACCTCGGGCGCGACGTGCTCTCGCGGCTCATCTTCGGCGCCCGAGTCTCGATGATCGTGGGCTTCACCGCCGTGATCGTCGCGGGGTTCATCGGCACCGTTCTCGGCATCATCTCCGGCTATCTCGGCCGCTGGGTCGATCAGGTCATCATGCGGCTCACCGATACCTGGCTCGCCCTGCCCGCGCTCACCTTCGCGATCTTCCTGGCCGCCATCGTGGGGCCCAGCGTCAACAACATCATCATCATTCTGGCCGCCGTCTACTGGACGCGCTACGCGCGCGTCATTCGCGGGGAGGTGCTCTCCGTGAAGGAGCGGGATTTCGTGCGCCTGGCCGTCGTGGCCGGCTGCTCGAAGTGGACGATCATGCGTCGCCACATCCTGCCCAACGTCGTCAACTCCGCCATCGTGCTGGGGACGCTGCAGCTCGGCGTGGTGATCATCACCGAGGCCGCGCTCTCCTTCCTCGGCGTCGGCGTGCCTCCGCCCCAGCCGGCGTGGGGGTTGATGCTGGCCGACGGCAAGAAAGGCCTCATGGCGGGCTACTGGTGGCTGACGGTGCTGCCGGGCTCCTGCATCATGCTGATGGTCCTCTCCGCGAACCTCCTGGGCGACTGGCTTCGGGTCAAGTTCGATCCCCAGCTCCGCCAGCTGTGAGCGGTCCGCTCCTCGAGGTCCGGAACCTGTCGACGCACTACGTCAGCGCGCGCGGCACACGCGTGACCCGCGCGGTGGACGACGTCACCCTGACACTCGAAGCGGGCGCGACGCTCGGCATCGTCGGCGAGTCTGGCTCGGGCAAGACGACCCTGGCGCTCTCGCTGCTGCGGGTGCTCCCGCCGGCGGGCCGGATCGTCTCGGGCGAGATTAGCTTCGAGGGCGAGGACCTGCTCCGGAAATCCAACGCCGAGATGCGCCGGATCCGCGGCAAGCGCATCGCCATGATCCTGCAGGACCCGATGGCGTCGCTGAACCCGCTCTTCACGGTGGGCGACCAGATCGCCGAGCCGATCCGGGTCCACGATGGCGCGAGCCGGCGCAGCGCCTGGAGCCGGGCGCAGGAGCTGTTGAAGGCGGTCCGCATCGCGGCGCCCGAGACGCGCGTGCGCGAGTATCCCCATCAGCTCTCTGGCGGGATGCGCCAGCGCATCGTCGGGGCGATCGCGATCTCGTGCGAGCCGCGCCTGCTCATCGCCGACGAGCCGACGACCAGCCTCGACCTCACGATCCAGGCGCAGTACCTGAACCTCCTGCGAGACCTCCAGCGCGCGCACCACCTCGCGCTCATCTTCATCACCCACAACCTCGGCATCGTGGCCAAGATGTGCGACCAGGTCGCGGTGATGTACGGGGGCCGCCTCGTCGAGTCCGGCCCCGTGGCGCGGATCTACAACGCGCCGGCGCATCCGTACACCCGGGCGCTCCTCGAGTCCATCCCGCGCCTCGGCGACAGCCGCACGCGGCTCACCGCGATCGACGGCCAGCCGCCAGACCCCGCCGCGCTCCCGGGCGGCTGCGCGTTCCACCCGCGCTGCCCGAAAGTCATGGACCGGTGCCGCGCGGAGGCACCGCCCGAGTTCAGCGTGGCCAACGCTCATACCAGCCGCTGCTGGCTTTCCGGCTAGCATGGCCGGACCCGTCCTCGAGGCGAAGAACCTCACCAAGCACTTCCCCGTGCGCCGCGGGCTCTTCGCGCGGGCGACGGCCGTCGTGAGGGCGGTCGACGACATCTCGTTCACCATCGAGCCGGGCAGGACGCTCGGCCTCGTGGGCGAGTCCGGCTGCGGCAAGACGACCACGGCGAAGCTCGTGCTGCTCCTCGAGCAGCCGACGGCTGGCCTCATGCGCTTCGAGGGGCAGGACCTCCAGACGCTCGAGCGCGGGAGCCTGCGCCACTACCGGCGCTCCGTGCAGGCCGTCTTCCAGGACCCCTACGCGTCGCTCAATCCGCGGATGCGCGTCGGCTCGATCATCGCCGAGCCGCTCGTCACCAACGAGCCGCTACCGTCGGCGGAAGTGCGGAAGCGCATCCTGCGTCTGCTCGAGCTGGTCGGGCTCCCCGAGCGCTCCGCCGATCTCTTCCCCCACGAGTTCTCGGGCGGCCAGCGCCAGCGGATCGCGATCGCACGGGCGCTCTCGCTCTCGCCGAAGCTCGTCGTGCTCGACGAGCCGGTCTCGGCGCTCGACGTGTCGATCCGCGCCCAGATCCTGAATCTCCTGCGCGACCTGCAGGCCCGGCTCGGCCTGTCGTACCTCTTCATCGCCCACGACCTGGCCGCGGTGGCCCACATGAGCCACACGATCGCGGTGATGTACCTGGGCAAGATCGTGGAGATCGGCGAAGCCGAGACGGTCGCCAAGGCCCCCAAGCATCCCTACACCCAGGCGCTCTTCTCGGCGGCGCTGCCCTCGCACCCCGACGAGAAGCGGGACGAGGTCGTCGTCACGGGAGAGGTTCCGAGCCCGCTCGCGCCCCCGTCCGGCTGCCGCTTCCACCCGCGCTGCCCATACGCGATGGCCCGCTGCGTGACCGAGGAGCCCGCGCTCCTCCCCGAGACGGGTCGCCTCGTCGCCTGCCACCTCTACACGGGCGTCAGGGTCTACGCCGGCCGCTGAGGCGCGCCGGGCAGCCGGTCGAGCGACTTCTCCAGGCAGCGCTTGATCTCGTCGCGACAGGCGCGGTACACGTCCTCGCCTTGGCCGACGGGGTCCGCGATGTCACCGTCCTCGCCGACGAACTCCTTGAGCGTGAAGACCGGCCGCCCATCCGCCTCGGCGAGGGCGGCCAGCTCGAGCTTCTGCCGCGCGGTCATCGTCAGGATGAGGTCGGCGGAGGCGACGAGGTCCGGGTGCTGGCGGAGGTCGGTGGAGAGGATCGCGGTCTCCGAGAGTTCGATCCCCTCCTCGCGGAGGACGAGGCGCGCGTCGAGCGACGGGATCATGCCGTCGCGCGCGGTTCGGCCGACGCCTCCCGACCGGACCCGGATGGGCGGGTCCCCATTCCGCTCCGCGAGCAGGCGTTCGAGGATGGCCTGGGCCATCACGCTCCGGCACGTGTTGGCGTGGCAGACGATGAGGACGGTCTTCACGGCTCCTCCCACGGCGACTGCCAGAACCGCACCCCGTCCCCCAGGTCCTTCCATTCGTCGAGCGGGCGCTCCTGGAGGCTCTTGCCGAAGAGCGTGCCCGGTGGCGGCCTGAGGCCTCGGCCGAGCGTCGCGGGAAAGAGCGCCGCGAGCTCGTCCGGCGTGAGGCGCCGGTCGGCCTCGAGCCGGCGGACCGCCTGGGGCTGGGCGAGCAGCGTGTAGCCGTAGCCGAAGGAGTGGAATACCTGCCCGGTGACGTGCTGGGCGGCGTCACTCGCCAGGAAGACGACGAGCGGCGCGACGTTGTCGGGGTCGCGCTCGGTTCCGGCCGCCAGCTCGCTCGGCCACTTGCCGGTCTGCTCGAAGACCTCGCGGCCGCGCGGCGTGGAGTCGATCATCCGCGTGGCGCCGCTCGGGAAAATCGCGTTCGCGGTCACGCCGTATTTGGCGAGCGCGTTGGCGGTGGACCACGTGAGGCCGAGGATCCCGGCCTTCGCCGCCGCGTAGTTGGGCTGGCCCGGTGCGCCGAGGGCGGAGACGGAGGACATGCCGATGATCCGCCCGCCGCGCTGCTCGCGCATCGCCACCGAGGCCGCGCGCGTGCAGTTGAACATGCCGTCGAGGTGGACCGCGATCACCGCGTCCCACTCGGCCTCGGTCATGTTGAAGATCATCCGGTCGCGCAGGATGCCGGCGACGTGGACGAGGATGTCGATCCGGCCCCAGGCGCGGACCACCTGCTCGACCATCGCCGTCGCCCCGGCGAAGTCGGCGACCGAGCCGAAGTTCGGCGCTGCCGTGCCGCCGGCCTTGACGATCTCGTCCACCACCTGCGCGGCCGGGTGCTGGTCGCCCCCTTCGCCCGAGAGGCTCGCGCCGAGATCGTTGACGACGACCTTCGCCCCTGCCTTGGCGAGCGCGATCGCGATCCCACGGCCGATCCCCCGCCCCGCTCCCGTCACCAGCGCCGTCTTGCCGTCGAGCATGCCCATGGTCACTCCGGAAGAGGTCGGTAATACGGGTTGCCCGCCTTGGTCCACGCGCCGAGCATCTCGCGGAACTCGGGCCCCATCGGGTCGATCCCGCGCATCGGCATCGTGCCGCGGCGGATCGTGAAGTCGTGCGGGGCCAGCTCGCCGGCCCGCTCGAAGTGGCGCGCGGCGGCCTCGGCACGCCCGCGCTCGAAGAGCCACTGACCGAGGCCGAACTCCGCCCGCGCCTGTTGGTGCGCCTCGGTGGGCAGGGCCTGGAGCTCCCGCGTCCGCCCCTCGGAGAGCGGCGCCGCCTCGCCCCTCACCCACGCCCGGAGCGCCCCGAGGTGCTTCGCGGCCTCGAGCCCCGTGATGTGCTTGAAGGTATCGGTGCCGAAGGCGACATCGTTCGGTCGGACGATCCGGCCGCGCGCGTCGATCCAGACGATCGTCGGCACGTTGACCATGTTGTAGAGGTCGGCGACGACGTGTCGCGTGTCGATCAGTGACGGGTGGGCGGGCTTGGCGGCCTCGATCCACGGGCGCGCGGCCTCGGGACTCTTGTCGAGCGCAACGGTGACGATCGTGAAGCCGAAGCCACGGAGCTCCTCGTGGGTCGCCTGCCACACGGGCAGGTCGAGACGGCACCCTCACCAGGACGCGTACGCCACCAGGAGCACCTTCTTCCCGCGGTGGTTCGAGAGCGTGTGAAGGCGTCCGTCGAGGTCGGGCAGCGTGAAGTCCGGCGCCTCGAGCGACGCGAGCGCTCGCGCGCGCACGCTCGCCGCCACGCCCAGGTACGCGGCGCGCTCGTCCGGGTCGATGGCGACGGGGCGCCCGGCTCCTTGCGCGTGCCTGGCGCGCTCGACGCCCTCGGCAGGGGCCACCTCGACCGCGCGGCCGTCGTCGATCACCGTGAATCCGAGCTCGGCCATGACCTTCCCTCCCTACGGGGCGCCCGGCGGGGCGCCCGCGCGGCTCAGTACGCGGGCAGCTTCCCAGCTTTCACGCCGGTCCTCCGCACGGCGGCGACCTCCTCGGCGGCCTTGGCGGCGAGGAAGCGGCTGTCGCTGGCGAGCGTGACGAACTGGTAGCCCGCGGCGATCATCCTCAAGGCGTAGGCGGCGGTCGCGTTGTGGATTCCCGCGACCACGCCGTGCCGCTTGCAGGCCTCCGCGATCATCTGCTGCGCCTCCACGACCGGCGGGTCGGTTTGATCGAGGCGCGGCTTGCACCCGAGGGCGAGCGAGAGGTCCGCGGGGCCCACGTAGATTGCGGCGACTCCCGGCACACTGAGAATCGCGTCCAGATTCTTCAGCGCCTCCGCGGTCTCGATCATCGGCATGACGACGATGTCGTCGTCGGCGCGATCGCCGTAGTCGCTTCCGGCGTAGAGCGACGCGCGCACGGGGCCAAAGCTCCGGTAGCCGCGCGGCGGATACTTGCACGCGGCGACGAGCGCCTCGGCCTGGGCGCGCGTCGAGATCATCGGGCAGATGACGCCGTAGACGCCCGCGTCGAGGATCTTCATGAGTCGCGCCGGATCGTTCCAGGGTACCCGGGCGAGCGGGATCACCGGCGTGGTCGAGACCGCCTGGAGCATCGTGACGGCGACCTGGTAGTCGACGACACCGTGCTGCATGTCCACGGTGAGGGAGTCGAATCCCTGGTGGGCCATGACCTCGGCGGAGAATGCGCTCGGGATCGACAGCCACCCGTTCACGACCGCCTCGCCCCGCGCCCAGATCGTCCTCAGCGTGTTCTCTCTCACGTCACCCTCCTCCCGGTCAGGCGCCGAGCTCGGGGCGGCAGACCGCCCGGAAGTTGCACCAGCGACAAATCCGAAGGTCCTCGGTCTTCTCGAAGTCGGCGATGGCCGCGACGTTCGCCGCCGGATCCGCCAGATAGGCCTTCATCGACCGGATCGAGAGGCGGAGCTGTTCGCGAATCGCCTCGAGCCGCTCGTCGCTCCAGTGGATCCGCGTCACCTCGGGCTCGCGCAGGTTCGCCTCGAAGAGGTCCACGCGCGCCGGCTCAACGCCGAGGACGTCGTGAGCGTAGAGCGCGTAGCAGCCGAGCTGGAAGGCCGCGCCGTTTGGGGAGGTACCGCCCGTCTTCCAGTCCACGAGCGCCAGGCGCCCCTGCCCCGTCCAGAAACCGAAGTCGGGCGCGACCCACACCGCCGTGCTCTCGAAGTCGAAGACCTTCGACCAGTGCTCGATCGACCAGTGCTCGGGCGTCGTCTTGCGGATTTCGGCGAGCAGCGGCAGGCGGAAGAAGTTCCGGAGACAGGCGGCGACGTTGCGGCTGAGCGCCTGCCACGCCTCGGGCGCCAGCTCGACCCGGTACTCGTGCTCGAAGAGCGCCGTCGATTTTGGATTTTCGCGGTAGCGACCCGCCTTGGAGGAGCGCCACTCGCCCCGCATCCGCTCGATCACGTCGGCGATGAAGGGCTCGACGGGAATGTCGCGGCCGTGGGCGAAGGCGTGGAGGGCCATCTCGATCGCATCGTGCACGGCGCGCCCGGCCCACTGCTGCCGCGACGCGAGCTGCTTCAGGATGTAGAGGCGACGCACCTCCTGGGGCGCCGCGGCGTCCCAGCCTCCCCAGGCCCCATAATAATGGTAGAAGTATTTGCGCTTGCACTCCTGGAAGGCGTTGTCGCGGCTCCGCGACCAGGAGAACTCGTTGGTGAGCTCCGCCATTTCGCCGGCATTGTCGCACGACCTGGGGCGCCGCGCCGCGCTTGACGCTCCTCGCGCCCGCTGCTACGTTGGGCTCGTGGCGAAAAAGTCCTTCACGGTCGAGTGCCCCGCTTGCCGGGCCAAGCTCACGCTGGACCCCGAGCTCCGGGCCGTGATCGCGCACGAGCCGCCGCCTCCGACACGGACGGTCGAAGATCTCGGGGCGGCGCTCGACAAGCTGCGCTCGCGCTCCGCTCAGATCGAGGAGCGCTTCCGCCAGGGCGTCGAGGCGGAAGGGAAGAAGGGCAAGCTCCTCGACCGCAAGTTCCAGGAGGGCCTGAAGAAGGCGAAGGACTCGCCCGACCCGCCGAAGCGTCCGTTCGACTACGAGTAGATGGCCGACGACCTGCTGGGCGACCTCCTGCGGCAGGTCAGCCGGAGCTTCTATCTCTCGCTCGCGATCCTCCCCCGCCCGCTTCGCGAGCCGATCGGCCTCGCGTACCTGCTCGCGCGCGCGGCCGACACCGTCGCCGACACGCGCCTGATCGTGCGGGAGGAGCGCGTGCGGCATGTCGAGACGCTCCGGCGCGCGTCTGGCGGCGCCGCCGCCGACGTCGCCGCAGTGGCGCGCGCGTGCGCGCCACGCCAGGCCCACGCCGCCGAACGGCGGCTCCTCGAGCACGTCGACGAGGCGCTCGCGCGCCTCGAAGCGCTCCCGGCCGCGGATCGCGCAGAAGTTCGGGCCGTCCTCGCCACGCTCACGACTGGCATGGTCTTCGATCTCACGCGCTTCCCCGGCGAGGACGCCGCGAGCCTGACCGCGCTCGACACGCTCGACGAGCTCGATCGTTACACGTATCTCGTCGCCGGCTGTGTCGGCCCCTTCTGGACGGCGCTGCACGTCGCCCACCGCCCACGGCTCCGGCACTGGGACCTCCGCGACATGAGCGAGAAGGGCGTGAGCTTCGGCAAGGCGCTCCAGATGACCAACGTACTCCGCGACGTCCCGAGCGATCTCCGAAACGGCCGCTGCTACCTGCCCGCGGCCGAGCTGGCGGGGCTGGGCCTCGTCCCGAAGGACCTCCTCGAGCCCGGGGCCGCCGCGCGCGTGCGCCCACTCTACCGGCGCCTCCTCGCGACCACGCTCGACCACTATGATGTCGCGTGGCGCTACACGCTGGCGATCCCGCGTCTCGAGTGGCGGATGCGGCTCGCGTGCGCGTGGCCCCTCTTGATCGGCCTCGCGACGCTCGTCGCGCTCGCCGCGAGACCCGATCCCCTGGCGGCCACGATCCCGATCAAGATCCCTCGGCGTGCCGTGCGCGCGCTCCTCGCCCGCTCGGTGCTCACCGTCTGGTCCGACGCCGCGCTCGCCGCCGACGCCGCACGCCTCAGGGGGCGCATCGCCCTCTAACTTCTCTCTTGCGCAGGCAGGGGTACGGGCGGCAGGGTAGGGCAGGCGATCCAACCTTGCCCCACATGGAGGAGACGATGGAACGCACGTACGGTGAGCCCCAGCCCTGGATGCCCACGTCCGCTCCCCCCCCGTCCCCGATGCCGCCGATGGCGCCGTCCGGGCCCAGGATGCCCGCGGCCCCGAGGCCAGCCGGGGAGGTAGCCAAGCCCAAGGCGAAGGCGGAGCCCAAACGCAAGGCGAAGAAGAGGGCGCCCGCGCGGCCGAAGGCCAAGGGCAAGGCGAAGGCGAAGAGCGCGAAGGCGCGGCGGCGTCGCTAGTCGCCGAGGGTCAGACCCAGGAGGGCTGTCGGATCCACCCGCGCGGCGCCGACCTGGGCCCCGAAGTGCAGGTGGGGCCCGGTCGCCCGACCGCTGGCCCCCACGCCCCCGATCGTCTGGCCGCGCTCGACGCGCTCGCCCTCGCTGACCGCCACCGAGTCGAGGTGGAAGTAGAGGGTGTATAGGCCGAGGCCGTGGTCGAGTACGACCAGGCGGCCGGGGAAGAAGAACTCGCCGACGAGGGCCGCGCGGCCCGTGTTGGCCGCGACGACCGGGGTGCCGAGAGGCGCAGAGTAGTCGATGCCCCCGTGCGGCGAGCGCGGGCTGCCGTTGATGATCCGGCGGGCGCCGAAGCCTGTGCCGGGCTCCGTTCCCGCGACGGGGCGCGTGAACCGGCCGCGCCAGAGGCGTTCGGCGGTGATGGCTTTGAACAACGTCGTGAGCCGCTGCGCCTCGGCCAGCGCGCGCCGTTCAGCCTCGGGGTCGAGGTCCACCACCGCGCGTGGGAGCGTGAGGTGCTCGACGGGGAACCGGCGCGGCTCGAACCTGACCGCGCCCCGCGCCGTCCGCGGCTCCCGGCCGCGCTCGACGACGGCGATCCTCCACGGACGAACGCCGGGTTTGGCCTCGAGGTCGATCCCCACGAGCGCGGCCTGACCGCCGGCATAGGGGAAGAAGGTCAGCGAGCGCCCATCGACGGAACCCTCGACCGTCGCGGCCTCGGGCACGTTCCTGACGTGGAGCCAGGCGACGTCGCCGACGCGCGGACGCGCCGGGTGCCAGGCGACGTCGGCCGTCTCCGCCGCGCGCGCAGTGCCTCCAACCAGCGTGATAACGAGAGTCCAGCCAGCGAGGATACCTGCGCCGGCGACCCGGCTCACTCCGGCCGTTGCTGCCGCAGGAACTGCTCGATCTCGGCGACGAGCTCGGCGGCGGGCGGCAGGTCGCTCCCCTGGCGCGGCTCCGCGGCCGGCTCTTCCGCGTCGCTCGACTCGAGCTTCTTGATGTAGCTCGCAATCTTGGCGTTCTGCCGGACGATCTCGGTCAGATTCCGGTCGAACTGCTTCACCGCGTCTTCGAGGTCGGTGAGGTCGAGCGTGGCGCCGAGCAGCGGGAGCACGCGCCGCACGAGCGCGAGCGTCGCCTTGGGATTCTCGATCCCCGAGATGTAATGGGGCACGTTCGCCCAGAGACTCGCCGTCGTGAACCCCTGCTCGCGGCAGATCGTGTTCAGCACACCGACGATGCCAGTGGGTCCCTCGTACTTGGTCGGCCGGATACCGAGCCGAGCGGCCAGCTCGGCATCGCTGGCGCCGCCGACCAGGCGGACCGGGCGCGTGTGGGGCACCTCGGCGAGGAGCGCGCCGAGCGTCAGCACCAGCGTCACCTCGCACCGGCGCGCGAGATCGAGCGCGTTCGCGCAGTAGGTTTTCCACTTGAGGTGCGGCTCGGCTGCGACGCCGACGACGAGGTCGCGCGCGAGCTCAGGCGACTGGGTGATCGAGAACTCGGTCGAGGGCCAGATGATCTCCCGCTCCGTCTCGGAACCCGCCTTGAAGCGGACGTACGGACGGGAGAGGCCGAAGTGATAGAACTCCTCGGGATCGATCTCGGCGAACTTCGTGGCGCGGAAGGCGGTGGCCAGGTAGCGCGCGGCGGTCGTCGCGGCCTCGGCCGCGTCGTTCCAGCCGCTGAACGCCATGACGAGGATGGGCCGCCGCAGGCCGGCGGGCAACGCGTGGATCGTGAGCATGGCGAATCTCCTCGACGAACTCACCGGTGAGTCTAGCACGAACCCAGAATTGACCAGGCGCCGCGACGCCAGTAGCATAGCGGTATCTGGACGCTGAGGAGGCTGACACATGCGAGGCACGGGTGGGCGTCTGCCCCTGGCCGGGGCGGCGCTCCTGCTGATGGCTGGCTGCGCGACGAGTGAGGAGTGGACGACCTGGAAGGAGAACCCCGCCCACTTCGCGTCCGGCGACCACTTCAAGTTCTCGATGAAGAACGCCCCGGGCTCAAGCCCGCGGGTGTCGCGGGAAGACCTGGAGGCGGCGCGTGCGCAGAACTGGTGGGGTCGGCCCATCACGGTGAGGCAGGAAGAGCTTCTTGAGCGCTAGGCTGCTCACCGCAGCCCTGGCGCTCAGTCTCATGATCGTGGGGGGTGCTCTCGCAGCGCCCTCCGAGGACCGGATCCTGCCGGTCGACCAGTACACGTCGCAGAAGGCACGCACGCTCGCGCAGAAGTACGCGCCCGCGCTCCGCGCCCTCAACGCGGGGATCTATCACTGCCTACCCTGGCTGGACGTCCCCAAGCAGTCGATCGGCTTCTTCCGGCCAAAGCACCTCGCCCAGCCGCAGGACTACCGCTACCTCTCGCTCCGGATCTACATAGAGCAGGAAACGTCGCCGCAGTTCGCCGCTCTCGGCCTCAAGGAGCGCGCCTCAGCGATGTTCTCGCGCTACGTCGGGGCCATGCTGCGGCGCATGACGGAGCGGGCGGAGCTGGTCACCGAGCCGCTCCTCGACGGCTTCTCCGTGATCCTCGGCTGGGTCAAGCCCACGAGCCAGCCCGGGGAGCGGCCGGTGCACGAGACGATCGCGGTCTTCGCGGACCGGCCGACCATCGCCGACTACGTCGCGGGACGCGCGAGCATCCGCGACCTCGCGGGGCGCGCGGTGGTGCTCGGCTACGACGGCGAGACGCCGCTCGGGCGGCTCAAGATCCAGGCGTGGGAGGACAACTTCCTCAAGACCTTCCAGATCGCCAACTACAAACCCGAGCCGGGCGTTACCTGCCGCTGACCCAGCGCCGCAGGAGCCGCCGCAGCCCGGGAAACGCGATCTCACGATACGGTATCGCCCGCCGTCGGAACCAACGCGCTTCGCTCACGTCGTCCCCCGGCCTGAGGCGACCGGGCCCCGGCATCACCCGGTACACGAGCGTGAGCAGCGGGAACCCTTTCGGCCCGTAGCGGTCGAGGGCGAAATCGACGAACCGGGCCTGCCGCGCCCTCATCCCCAGCTCCTCCCGCAGCTCTCGACGTAAGCACGCCTCGGGGTGCTCCCCCGCCTCGAGGAATCCGCCGGGCAGGTCCCAGGTCGCCGCGTAGGGCGGCCGCGCTCGGCGCGTCAAGAGGAGGCGCCCGCCCCGCGTGACGAGCGCCACGGCCGCCGGCACTGGGTTGCCGTAGAAGGTCCAGCCACACCGTGGGCAGCGCCGCCGCGTGCGGCCCTCCTCGCGCACGGCCACGAGCCGGCTCCCGCACTGGATGCAGAACTTCGGGGCCGAGGTCACCGCCGTCGGCTTGAGGGTTCGGCCACGGCCATCACGACGCGGCCGGTGCGATCGCCGCCCGGATCTTCTCGGCAACGGCGGTGAGCGCGCGGGCGGCGGCGCTCTCCGGTGCCCGCGCCACGAAGGGCTCGCCGCGATCCGCCGCGGCGGCGAGCGCGGGGTCGAAGGGCACGCGGCCGAGGAACGGGATGCCGGCGTCGCGGGCGAGAAGGGCGGCGTCGGGGCCGGGAAAGAGCCCGGTCATGTTCTCGACGAGGCCGAGGACGGGGGCCTTGACCTGGCTCGCCACCGTGATGGACTTCCTCACGACGAGGTGCGAGACGTCCGACGGGATCGTGACGACGACAGTCCCCGTCAGCCGCTCCACCAGCGACGCGATGGTGACGAGCCGGTCGGTGCCCGGCGGCAGGTCGAGCAGCAGCGCGTCGAGCTCGCCCCAGTTCGTGTCCGCGAGGAACTCGCGGAGCGCGCTCGCCTCCATCGAGCCGCGCCAGGTATGAGCCTCGGCCTGGGTCTCCGCGTCCCACGTGAGCGGCGCCGAGTCCGATGGCAGCAGCAGGTCCATCGACATCACCTTGACGCCGAGCGACGTCCGGGGCGGCTCGACGCCGCCCGATGCGAAGACGAGGCGCTGGCCGCGCACGCCGAGCATCTTCGCCATCGTGGGCCCGTTGAGATCCGCGTCGAGGACGCCGACCCGGAAGCCACCGAGCGCCAGGCAGCAAGCCAGGTTCGCGGTCAGCGACGACTTGCCGACTCCGCCCTTGCCCGAGACGATCGCGACGACGGCGTGGACGGCGGCCAGGCGCTCGCTGAGCCTGGCCTGCTGAGCCTCGACCTGGCCGACGATGTTCGAGCCGCCGTCGCCCGCGATGTCCTTGTACTTTTTCATGCGGCGCCTTCGGCGGCGTTGGTCACCGCTCGCCTCGCGCCGCGGCGGCGCTCGGCTCGCACATCCACGCGGCGCGCGCCAGCATGGCGGCGGTCACCGCGGCGACGAGCGCCATCGGCCAGGCGCCGGCCGGGCTCGGTGGCACCCCGCCGCCGAAGCCCGGCATGCGCATCGACTCGGCGCCCACGAGCGCCAGGCGCGCGACGTACACGGCCCGGACCGCGACGAGCACCGCGAGGATCCGCGTGAGGTCGCGCCGGGAGAGCACCCAGCGCTCGAACCACCGGCGCGGGCGGTAGAGGAGCCACGGGACGCCCACGGCGATCAGCGCGCCCGCGCCGAACCAGAACAGCGGCGCGCCACGCACCGGGAAGACCGCGAGTTGGAGATAGAGGGCGGTGAACCAGTACACGATGCCGTACCCGAGGTACGTCCACGCGGCCTGCCGGAATCGCGACTCGCCCGCGGTCACGGACCCGACGGCCGGAAGCGACCGCCCCACGTCCTTCTGACCTCGGCCAGCAGCTCCCGGGTCACGACAGTGTCGCCGCGTCCCCGCGCGTACGCCTCGACCGCCTTGACCACCATCCCGCGGGCGAAGGACGGGATCGCCCGGAGCCGCTCGCGCGCGGCCTCGTCCCACACGAGCTCGCAGGCCACCGGCAATCCGAACGTCAGCGTCGCCGGCAGCTCGACGACCGCGCCGCCGTGGGCGCCAGGCTGGTAACCGCACGCGGGATCCTCGGCGAGGTAGTCGCCGTATGTCGCGTAGGCGCGGCATCGGCAGCCGCCGCAGATTTTCGAGAACTCGCACGCCCCGCAACGCCCGCCGAGCTTCGGGTCGCGCAGGGCGTCGAAGACCCGTGCCCCGCGCCAGAGCTCGGCGAAGCTCGCAGCCCTGAGGTTCCCCGCCGACACCGGCATGTAGGGGCACGGCGTCACGTCGCCCTCGGGCGTGATGCGACAGTAGTGCTTGCCCGCGGGACACGAGCCGTGGGCGTAGTTCTGGAGCAGCGGCGACGACGGGTCCAGCTCCCACAGGATCCGTCGGAAGTGCGGGGCGCACTTGGCGCGGATGAGGAGCCCGTCCGCGCGACCCACCGGCGTCGACCACGGATCTTCGAACTTTTCAGTCGCCGCGTGACCAACCGCCTGAACCCTCGCCAGGTACGTCAGGATCTCCTCGTAGGCGGCGGCGTCGATGTCGGTGAGGTCCTTCCCCCGCCCCGTCCGGACGAGGAAGAAGAAGTTCAAGACCTTCGCCCCGAGCGCCTTCGCGAGGTCGATCATCGCGGGAACCTCGCCGACGTTCCAGTCGGTCACCGACATGTGCAGGGAGAAGTCGAGGGCCGCGTCGCTCAGCACCCGCGCGGCGCGCACGGCGCCGTCCCAGGCGCCCGGGAGGTGGCGGAACGTGTCGTGCTTGACGCGGTCGGTGGAGTCGAGGCTGATCGACGCGCCGAGGACGCCGTGCGCGCGCATGAGCTTCGCCTCGCGCTCGCGCAGCAGCACGCCGTTGGTGCCGAGCACCGTGGTGAAGCGCCGCTCGGCGGCGTAGGCGGCGAGGTCCCAGATGTCGCGCCGCAGGAGGGGCTCACCGCCGGTGAGGATCAGGAACACGTTCGGGTTGATCTGGGCGATCTCGTCCATCACGCGCCGGCACTCGGCGGTGGTGAGCTCGCCCCGCGTGTCGGCGCCCCCGAACGCCGACATGTAGCAGTGCGCGCACTCGAGGTTGCACCGCTGCGTCACGTTCCACGACACGCTGTACGCCGTGTACGGCGTGCGGCTGGGGGTGTGGGGGGCCCCGCCAGAATGATCGCGGGGCGCGGGGGCGGGGGGGAAGGCTCCGAAATCCGTTGTAGTCAGGGTTGACCTCACACAGCGTCGCTGACGGGTCGTAACGCGCCTTGCCGCAGTCGGATTTCGGAGCCTCCCCTCACGCCCCCGCGCTTACCGCGGCTTCTTGTTCGAGACGTATCCCGCGATCACCTCGTTCATGGTCTCGCGCGCATGGCCAATGCCTTCTTCGCAGACCGCGACGTCGATCGCGGTCACGCCCTTGTCGGTCGCGACGCGCTCGACCTCCTCGCGCGTCATGTCGCGCATGAACCCGGCGGGCACGCGGTTGAGCCGCGCGGTCGCCTCCTCGGTCCAGACGAAGCCGTTGCCGCTCCCCCCCGTCGCGGGCGCCTGGGCGGGCTCGAACCTGGTCCTGGCGAGGAGCGTGTCCCAGCCGGCCCCGAGCTTCTCGCGGCCCACGGTCTCCTCGATCATCGGGAGTGCCCACTGGCAGGTGATGACGGGGATCTTCCGCGAGCGCGCGTACTTCTCGATCCGCGCCTTGGCGCGCCGGCGCAGATAGGCGTCCGTCACCTCGCGGAGCGCGTCGCGCGCGTCGGCCGACCACTTCACCCGCACGCCCGGCATCGGCTCCTCCTCCGCGATGCCGCCCTCCTGGGTGGCGATCGCCTCGACCACCTCCCGGGAGATCACCTGGAACTTGTCGGCGGACGCACGGCACACGGGGCACGTGACGACGGGGTGCGGGCCCCTGACCGTGTAGCCGCACACCGAGCAGATCGCCGTCGCGGCCTGCCGCTCGGCGCGGAGCTTCGCGACGGCGAGGTCCTCCGCCAGGATCTGCATCTTCTCGGCCATCCGTGTCGGCATGAAGATCGCCATCGCCTCGTCGATGACCTTGTTGGTGATGACCGTGTGGCCCTGCTCGATCGCGTACCGGAGCAGCGCCGTGCGGGCCACGCCCTTCACCTGAGGCGGCACGCGCTCCATCCGCGCCTCCGCCTCCTCGGTCCAGGCAATGATCTCCTCCGCCTTGACGTCGAGCGGCGGATAGAACTTGCCGCCCGTCAGGAGGACGTTGCAGGGCGCCAGCCGCAGGAGGTTCTCGGTGTTGGAGCCGAGGTCCACCTCGGTCTCGTCCGAGTGGACGCCGATGCGCCCCAGCACCAGGAGCCAGGGCGCCTCCTTACGGGCGAACGTGAGCATTTGCTCGAAGCACTTCCCATCGAGAAGGGTGAGCGCGAGATCGACGCCATCTTCGGCGGCGAGCTTCCGGCCAATCTCCAGATGCGACTGATAGATCTTGGCCAACCCGGTATCGATGATCTCCTCGTGCAGTTGCTCCTGCTCTTTGAAGCGAAAGATTTTCGAGGCTTTTTCATTCAGCACGCCGACGATCCCGTTGAACATGGCGTAGTGGAGGTACGGGTCGTAGACCGCGACCGCCCGGAGCGGGCGGCCGAGCGCCTTGGCGAGGAAGATGCCCAGCTTCAATCCGTGGAAGGACTGGGGAGAGCCGTCGAGGCCCACGACGATCGCGCCCTGCGAACCCGAGAGTCGGTCGGCGTTGCGGACGACCAGCGTGTCCTTCGGAACCCTGCGGACGAAGCGCTCGGTGACGGAGCCGAGCTGGCTGTCCTTCACGGCGCCCATGCCGAGGGCGCCCATGACGACCAGGTCATAGTCGGAGGCGAGGCAGTCCTCGACGAGCACCTTGTAGTGCTTGCCGTCGACCATCTTGCGCTCGAAGGCGAGCCCCGCGGCCTCGGCGCGCCGGGCGATCACGTCGAGGTAGGAATCGGAGATGAGCTGCAGGCCCATGGCGATCAGCGAGTCGTGGATCTTCCGCTGGCGCTCGAGCTCGTGCTCGTCCTTGTACTCATCCGGCAGCGTGTACTCCATCTGCTTGAACCGGTAGTCGTGGAGCCCCGCCGCGTACACGTGGATGCCGGTCAGCCTGGCGCCGCACGCCCGACCCAACTCGACAGCCAGGTCGATCGCCCGGTTCGAATAGTCGGAGTTGTCCACCGGAACGCAGATGTGCTTGAACATGGGCCCTCCCTATCTCAACTCGAACTCGACCGTCGCCACCGCCCGGGGCGCGATCGTCACCTCTTTCGTGATCGTCCGCGGCTCGTCGTACACCGGCCGGCCATCCTTGTCGGCGCCCTTGGGCCGGAAGCCCGCGTGCCACATCGTGACCTTGTAGGTCCCCGGTGGGACGTCCGTGATCCGAAAGGCCCCGCGCTCGTCCGTGACCGCGACGTAGGGGCTGTCGTGGACCAGGATCCAGGCGGACATGTGCGTGTGGGCGTCGCACAGGACGTGCACGACCCCGGGCTTCGAGAGCCGCCTGGTGATGTCGATCACCTGGCCCTTGTTGGGCAGGGCCAGGTTGAAGACCGTCGTGCGGCCGAGGAATCCGTGAGTGTTGTGGAGGACCGTGTCGGAGTTCTTCACGTGGGCACGGTCGCCTCGGCTCAGCGCGGTGACGTGGGCGATGAAGAGGCACTTGCGGTTGTCGAGGATCACGTCGCCGCCGCCCGCTTTGCCCCGCGTGACGCCCTCGATCAGCACGACGCCACCCTTCACGCCGTGGTCGGGGCCGAGCACGAGCGCCTCGGACGGGTGCGTCTCGCCGCAGACGTCCCGGTTCTTGTTGACCGGGATCGGGTCGAGCTTCGGCGGCGTGCCGACGAACTTCAGGGTCCCGGCCACGGCGCCGCCGTCCGCCACGGTCACGACCTCGTACGCCGCGCCGCGGCCCGGCGCGGTGAGCGCGAGCACCGCGAGGAGGACGAGCGCTAGGGCTCGGGGTTGACTGCGTACTCGAGCGCCAGCCAGAAGCTCCGGCTGTACCGGAAGAACCAGATCGGAAACACCACGACCACCGGGAGCCACAGGGCGAGCTGCGCCGCGGTCGAGAGCTCCGTGAACGCCCAGAGCAGGAAGTAGCCGCCGATCACGATGACCGTCGTCACCGCGTAGTTGACGTAGATCGCGCCGACGAAGTAGCCCTGGGCTCGCTCGAAGGTGAGACCGCAGGCCGAGCAGGCGGGCGCCATCCGGAAGGGCCCTCGGAACAGCGGGCTCCGGCCGCAGCGGGGACACACGAGGCGCGCCGCCCGCCCGAAGGCACGCCGCGCGCGGACGACTCGACGCTCGGGCGCCATGGACCACCCGGGAATTCCTCGCCTGCGCCACTCAGTGCTTCGGGGGCGCGCTCACGGCGGCCTTCACGCCCACCGTGCGCTTCGCGACGGCGAGGCCGTCCGGGAGGAGCAGGAACACGAGGAGCGTCGCGATCATGAGCGGCGTGATCGCGACCAGGCCCAGCGTGCGCGTCTCGAAACGGAGGTGCATGAAGTACATCGCGACGAGCGCCGCCTTGCCGAGCGCGAGCGAGCACAGGAGGACGACGATCGTCACCTTCGGCAACGGCGCGTAGATCACCGCGATCTCGACCACGGTGAGGATCGCGAGGTACCAGAAGATCGCCATGTAGTTGGGGTGCTTGTGCTCTGCGGCCGCCATCGCCTCGGCCCCCCTCAGATGAGATACATGAAGGTGAACACCATGATCCAGACGAGGTCGACGAAGTGCCAGTAGAGCCCGGTGATCTCGACCGCGTTGTAACTCGCCTGGGGCTCGCGGCGGTTCGTGACGTACCGGATGATCGACAGGAGGTAGATCACGCCCCCGGTGACGTGCAGCCCGTGGAATCCTGTGACGAGGAAGAAGGACGTGCCGAAGAGCGAGGCGCCCCACGGATTGCCGTTGATGTGGAGCCCCTCGTGGATCAGCTTCGACCACTCGTAGGCCTGGAGGCTCACGAAGATCGCGCCGCCGAGTGCCGTGAGGAAGAGAAAGATCCGACACTTCGTCCGGTCGCCCTTCCCCAGCCACTCGAGCGCCTTGACCATCGTGACGCTCGAGCAGATCAGGAGGAAGGTCATCGCGGCGGTCAGGTTGATCCCGAGGACGTCGTATGGGCTCGGCCAGTCGGCGCTCGTGACCCGCATCCCGCCGTAGGACGCGAGCAGGACGCCGAAGCCGACGGCGTCGCCCGCCAGGAAAATCCACATGCCGAGCTTGCCCCAGCTCTCGGGTGTGAGCGGGGACTCGGCCGGCTCGACGGCCGAGTGAACGGAGGCTGACGGGCTCATATCGTCTCCTTGATCGTTTCAGGGGCGTCGCCCGCGGCGTCGCGCGCGACGAGGCGGGTCACGAACGCGCGCGGGTCGAATCGGGCACTCCGCGCGAGCACGATCACGATGGCGGCGCCGACCATGAACGGCGCCAGGATGAGGCTCAGGTACGGCCAGTTGAACGACCGGTCGCCGAAGGCGGACGCGGCACACCACGTGCACGCTGCCGCGGGCCGGCGTACCACGAGCGCCAGCAGCGTGGCGGCCGACGCCCGGGCGAGCACGCGCGCCAGGCTCCCCGCCAGGCTCATAGCAGGTAGACCGCGACGTAGAGGATCGGCCACAGCCCGACCACGAAATGCCAGAACATCGCGCACGCCTGCACCGGCGCCGTCCGGCCGTGCCGGAAACGGCCCCGGGCGGCGAGCACGAGCGTCACCGAGAGCCAGACGAGGGCGCCGAAGACGTGCAGGGCATGAGCCCCGATCAGCGTGTAGAACGTGGCACCGTACGCGCCGGCCGAGACCGTCAGCCCGTAGCCGATCAGGCGCGCCCACTCATAGCCCTGGACCAGGAGGAAGAGCGCGCCGAGGCCAGCCGTGAGGACGAGCCGCTTCACCAGGACGACCTCTTCGCCGCGCGCGAGCGCCCGGAGGGCGCACACCATCGTGACGCTCGAGGCGAGCAGCACGAGCGTGTTGACGCCGGTGACGCCCACGGGGAGCCGCGGCTGGAACGGCGGCGGCCAGAGCGGCTGGCCGAGCCGAAGCACGAACAGCCCAGAGATGAGCGCGGCGAAGAACATGGACTCGCCGCCGATCAGGAAGAGGACGGCGAGCCTCAGGTTGTCGAGCGCCGGACGCCCCGGCGAGGGCTCGCGCTCCGGACCGTCGCCGCCGCCCGTGGGCGGGGGTGGTGGCAGCACGGGCCCGTTCGGCCGGTGCGTGACCGGACCGCGCTTGGGCGGCGACTCGAGCAGGCCCGACGTCACCAGCGGACCCCTACGAGGAACGAGGCGACCACGAGGGCTCCGATGATCGCGAGCAGGACCCACAGCGTCTGGCGGTTCTTCACGTCGGCTGTCATACCTTGTCGAACGCCAGGAGGGCCAGGAGGGCCGGCAGATAGAGGAGTGACGCGAACAGCACGCGGCGCGCCGCGACCGTCGAAGGTACCAGCGCCTGCCGGGCGCCCAGCGCGACGAACGCCGCGCCCAGGAGGAACGCGCCGACGAAGTAGACCGGACCCGCGATGCCGATCAGCGTCGGCAGGAGGCTCACCACGAGGAGCGCAAGGCACCCCGTCACGATCTGCCGCTCGGTGCTGCTCCCGTCGGCGTCTACGACCGGCAGCAGGCGGACACCGGCGCGGGCGTAGTCGTCGCGGTACAGCCGGGCGATCGCGAGCGTGTGCGGGAGTTGCCAGAGGAAGAGGATCCCGAAGAGGACCCACGCGCCGACGCCGAAGCCCTCGCGGGCCGCCACCCAGCCGGTCACGGGCGGGAGCGCCCCGGGCACGGCGCCGACAAGCGTGCAGAGCGGCGTCCTGCGCTTGAGCGGCGTGTACGCGAACAGGTAAAGGGCGGCTGTCGCGAGAGTGATTGCGAGCGCGAGCTCGCCGACAAAGGCGCCGGTGTAGACGAGGCCCAGGGCCGTGAGCGTGCTCCCGAACAGGAGCGCCTCGAGGGGCGCCAGCCGCCCGTCGGGCAGGGGTCGCGCGCGCGTGCGCTCCATGCGCGCGTCCACGTCACGCTCCCAATACTGGTTCAGCGCGAGGGCTCCGCCCGCGGCCAGGAGCGTGCCGACCAGGACGTGCAGCAGGCGCGCGTAGTCGGGCGCACCCGTGAGCCCGGCGTAATAGCCCACGGCCGTCGTGACGAGGATCATGAGGACGACCCGCGGCTTCGCGAGGGCGAGCAGGTCGGCGAGGACGCGGCGGCGATCACGTGCGATCGCGGCGCCGATGACCGACGTCGCGGGAGCCGCGAGATCGCCGTGGACGGTCGGCGGCGGCGTCATTGTAGCGGGGTCCGCGAGGCCGGCACACTCCGGGAGTGGCCTGATCCCGGCGCAACCTGGCTGCGTTCCGCTCCCGCCGTCACGCCAGGAATCGGCGAGGCCGGCACACTCCGGGAGTGGCCTGATCCCGGCGCGACCTGGCTGCGTTCCGCTCCCGCCGTCCTGCCAGGAGACGTCCGCGCACGTTCCAGGCGCGCCGGACCTGTTCTCGTGACCCAGACGGCAAGCACCACCGTGGCGCCCAAGATGAGGCTCGCGACGAGGCGGTGGGCGACGGGCAGAACGAGCATCGTCGTCTGCTCGCCGGGGATCCAGACGGACGAGAACCGCCCGAGGTAGCTTCCGACGCCGAGCAGGAGCTGGAGGGCGAGGAGCCCGAGCAGCACACTCGCCATTGGCGGCGCGTCGGCTCCGCTGCTCCGGCGGAGCCGCGCGGTCACGACCGGTACGACGGCGAAGACGGCCAGGGCGCCCGCCCAGTGGAGCGCGAGCCAGCCCGCGTGGGTCACGAGCGCGCCAAGGACGATCTGGAGGTACACGACCACCGCGGCGGTGAGCGTCAGCGCGCGGAGCGACGGGCCCGGGTCGCGCAACGGGCGCTCGGCCGCGCGCGACGTGAGGAACGCGATCGCCGAGAGCAACCCGAAGAACGCCTGGGCCAGGCTCCCGTGGACGATCGCGAGCGTGTCCTCGAGGAGCACCACGCGGAGCCCGCCGAGCACGCCCTGGGCCACGACGGCCACGACGGCGGCCAGGCCGAGCCAGCGGAACCACCCGCCCGCGCCCCAGAGCGCGGCGGCGAGGCCGAGCGTCAAGAGCCCCACCGCGGCACCGATCAGCCGGTGGCTGTGCTCGTAGAAGATTCCCCCAACCATCTGGGACCACGGATAGAAAAAGAGGTTGTAGCCGAACGTGCTCGGCCAGTCCGGCACTGCCAGGGCCGCGCCCGTGTCCGTGACGAGCCCCCCGAAGAGGATCAGCACGAACGTCGCCGCCAGCGTGACGAGCGCCAACCGGTGCGCCACGGCCTCACCCGCTCAGTGGCGCCGCGCCCCCGCGGCGGTGACGGGCGGCGCGTTCTGCGGCAGCCAGTCGGCCTTGGACTCGGGCGAGCTGTACTCGTACGGCCCGCGGTGCACCGTCGGCAGCGTCGGCCCCCAGTTCAGGTGCGGCGGGGGCGACGGCGCGGTCCACTCGAGGGTGTTCGCGTTCCACGGGTTCAGCGGCGCCTTCTTCCCCGCGAAGAGCGACCAGAAGAAGTTGATGACGAAGGGGATCTGCCCCAGGCCGAGACAAAGCGCCGACACCGTGATGAAGACGTTCCAGGGCTGCTGGTGCTGGAGGAACTCGTACTGCATCGGGTTGTAGATGCGTCGCATCTGGCCGCCGACGCCGATGATGTGCATCGGGAAGAACGTGAGGTTGAAGAAGACGAACGTCGCCCAGAAATGGAGGTGCCCCAGGACCGGGTTCGTCATCCGGCCGAACATCTTCGGGAACCAGTAGTAGATCGCGGCGAACGCCCCGAAGATGGAGCCCCCGAAGACGACGTAGTGGATGTGCGCGACGATGAAGTACGTGTCCTGGATGTAGATGTCGACCGGCGTCGAGGCCATGAAGATGCCCGAGAGCCCGCCGATGACGAACATCGAGACGAACGCGAGCGCGTTGAGCATCGGCACGGTGAACTGGATCCGGGCGCCCCAGAGCGTGCCGAGCCAGTTGAAGGTCTTGATGGCCGACGGCACGGCGATGATCATCGTGGTCACGGTGAAGGCCATCCCGAGCGCCGGGCTCATGCCGCTCACGAACATGTGGTGGCCGTAGACGACCCACGACAGGAACGCGATGGAGATCATCGAGAAGGCCATGGCGTGGTAGCCGAAGATGGGCTTGCGGCAGAAGACCGGGAGGATCTCCGAGGCGATGCCCATCGCGGGCAGGATGAGGATATAGACCTCCGGGTGCCCGAAGTACCAGAAGAGGTGCTGCCAGAGGAGCGGCTCGCCGCCGCCCGACGGCTTGAACCAGCTCGTCCCGAGCGTGCGGTCGAAGAGCAGCATCGCGACGCCCGAGGTGAGGACCGGCAGCGCGAGCAAGAGCAGGATCGCCGTGATGAAGAGCGACCACACCACGAGCGGCATCCGGAAGAGCTTCATTCCCGGCGCCCGCATGTTGATGATCGTCGTGATGTAGTTGATCGCGCCCATCATGGACGACACGCCGAGGACGAAGAGGCTGATGCACCAGAGGTTCTGCCCCCAGTTCACCCCCGTGTACTCGGGCACCGCCGAGAGCGGCGCGTAGGAGGTCCACCCCGCGGCCGCGTGGCCCCCCGGCACGAAGAAGCCGGCGAGCATGAGCACGCCGGCGAGCGCGGCGACCGAGAACGACAGCATGTTCAGGAACGGGAACGCCATGTCGCGCGCGCCGATCATCAGCGGGATGCAGAAGTTCCCGAACGCGCCCGCCAGGATCGGCATGATCACGAAGAAGATCATGATCGTGGCGTGCATGGTGAACGCCATGTTGTACTGCGACGGCTCGAGGATCCCGCCCGTCTCCGTGAGGATCACGCCGAGCCCCGGCACCGCCGTCTCGGGCCAGGCGAGCTGCCAGCGGACCACGAGCGCCAGCAGGCCGCCGATGATCATCATGAACAACCCGAGGAACAGGAACTGCCGGGCGATCATCTTGTGGTCCGTGGAGAAGATGTAGGTGCGGACGAAGCCGAGCTCGTGGTGCCCGGCGTGCTGGACGTGCGCGTGCGTGGTCGCGCTGGTGGCGCTCATTTCTTGCCCTTCCCCTCTTTCTTGGGCTCCGCCGTTTTCTCTCCAGGCGTCGTCGCGGCGGGTGCCGCCTGCGCGGTCAGGTTCTCCGCCGCCCACTTCGCGTACTCGTCGGGCGTGTGCACGTAGATCCACCCGCGCATCCCCGAGTGACCGAACCCGCACAGCTCCGCGCAGGGTAGCTCGTACTTGCCCGGCTTCGTCACCTCGAACCACTGGACGATCTCGCGGCCCGGCACCACGTCTTGCTTCATGCGGAACTGCGGGACGAAGAAGCTGTGGATGACGTCCTGCGACCTCAAGTGCACCCGCACGACCCTGTTGACGGGCACGTGCATCTCGTCGAGGAAGACCTGGTCGGTCCCCGGGTACGTGACCTGCCAGTTGAACTGCTTCGCCGTCACGAAGACGTCGAAGTCGGTCGGGGGCACGTGCATCTTGATCCTGGACCACGCCGGCACGCTGAGGAACGTCAGGATGACGAGGATCACGGCCGGCACGATCGTCCACGCGATCTCGAGGGGCGTGCTGCCGTGCGTGTACCGCGCCGTTCGACCGGGTCGGTCGCGGTAGATCACGATGAACACCAGCATCGTGACGAACACGAGGACGAACGTCGCGCCGGTGACATAGTAGATGAGGTGAAACAGCCAGTCGATCTCCTGACCGTACGTCGAGACGTTCTCCGGGAGCCACCAGTCGAGCATGCTCGCGAGCCTCCTGGCCCTACTTCTTCATCTCGATACCGACCTTCGCCACCTGGCCCGCCTTGACCTCGACCTCCCTCGTCTGCTTGCCGAGCGTCTCGTGCCAGACCTCGACCGTCTGCTTGCCCGCGGGCACGTTCTCGATCTTCGCCGTGCCGTTGGCGTCCGTCACGCCGAAGAACGGGGTCGGCAGCACCGCGACCCAGCCGAGCATCCAGCTGTGCACGTCGCAGGTGAGCTTGACGAACTCCGGCTTCTCGAGCTTCTCGGTCATCACCTTCTTGAACTTCGGCTGCGCCTTGTTGATCGACGGGTTCACGGTCGAGTACGTGTGGATGTTGTGCAGGATCCCGTCGGAGTTCTTGAGCTCGAGCTCGCCCGGCATCATCGCCGACACGTGCGGGACGAACTTGCAGCCGTGCTGGTCGACCGTCGCCTTCACCATCCTGGGCGCGCCCTTGGCGGTGGGGACGGAGACGACGGCGTTGGCGAGACCCTTGTTCGATCCGACCATGACCCTGTCGACCTCGGCCTCCGTCCCGCATTGCTGCGTGTCCTTGTTGATCTTGAGCTTCTCGACGACCGGGGCGCCGTTGTAGGTGACGGCGACCTCGACGGTGCCGCCCCCCTGGGCGTCGACGGGGCCGGGACGGTGGACGAACAGCGCGACGCCCGCCACGAGCGCCGCCGCCAGCAGGGCTCCGAGTGCTCTCCGCATTGCTCTTGCTCCTCCCCTCGCGAGGTTACGCGCGCCGGTTCGCGACGCGAACCACGAGTAGCAGCGCCGCGAACGTGAGGATCGCCACGACCGGAGGAACGACGAAACGACGGTTCGATTGGGGCTCCTCCAGCCGCAAATAGTACCACGACGTCAGGGACATCTTCGTCCCGGTCTCCCCGGCGCCGCCGTCCCACGCCTGGAACGCCACCGGCGTGAAGACCGCGGGCTGGAACGTGAGCCGGTCGGGGTGCTTCGACGCGAGCGGGCGCTTGATGACGAGCCGGTACTGGCCGTTCGCGTACACCGCCTTGGCGGTCGCCTCGCTGCCCGCGAGCGGCACGATCTTGGTCGGCCCGTTCGCCGTCGCCTCCGTCACGCCCTTGCCGTTCTGCCAGCGGAGGAGGTACACGCCGTCCGAGGCGTCGCCCATGAGGAAGTACGGGCGCTCGGGCCCCGGACGGGGCTGCGGTGGGAACTGTAGCGAGATCGCGTCGGCGTACGTCTTCTTCGCGGCGTCCTCGACCGACTGCATCGGATCGTCCCACGTCAGGTGGAAGGCGATCTCCTTGTCATGATAGACGGCACGGACCGAGACGAGGTCGATCGACGGGTTGAAGTTGCGCGGGTCGACGATCACCTGTCCCAGGAGCGCGATGTGGTTCGGCGCAATCGCCTTCCAGAACGCGGCGTCCGGGTCGTCCGGGATCGCGTCCGAGACGTTGGTGACGCTCACGAGCGTCGCATACGTGAGGGTCCTCGGGCCGAGCGACAGGATGTAATTGGCCAGGTGCCAGACGTCCTCGGGTTTCTCCACGCTGTCGATGAAGGAAGGCATGGGCGTGCCCACGACGCCGTTGGCAAGGCGCGTGGCGACGTCGACGGGCGCGCTGCCCCCGCGGAAGCGCCAGGGCATCGTCAGGTTGGCCGGGGCGATCGGGTTGCCCCAGTCGTCCTTCAGCTCGGGGCGCGACGGGCCGTCGGCGCGACCGTCCGTGCCGTGGCACTTGTTGCACTCGATCGCCTCGTACATCTCCTTGCCGCGCCGGATCGACTCCGGCGAGGAGGCAACCTCCTTCGGCAGCTCGAGCTTCTTCGGCGCCTCCTTGAACGTGTCGGGCGCCAAGGTCTTGAGGTGCGCGACGAGGTTCCAGCGGTCCTTCTCGGGGAGCACCGCCCACGACGGCATCGAGGTGCCCGGCATGCCGTCGGTGATGACCCTGAAGAGGTCCCGGTCGGTGGGAACCTTGTTCGCGGTCGTGCGGATCTTGTAGACACCCGTGGTGAAGTCGCGGGGCTTGGGTACCAGGAGCTCGGCCGCGGGTCCCTTGCCGTCCCCCTTCTCGCCGTGACAGAGCGCGCACTTCCTCTCGTAGACGAGCTTGCCCGCCTGGGCATCCCCTGCCTGTGCGAACGCCGATCCGATGCCCGCGCCGACGAAGACGAGCACGATGAGCGCGACGAGCGCGAAGCGGCGCGCGGGGCTGGGCGACCCTGCGAGACCCGTGTAGTCAGGGTGACCGGAGTGGCCGACCGTCAAACTGGCCTCGCGCGTCGGAGCTAGCGTGGTCGAGCAGGGTTGCCCACCCCACGCGCCGCGACGATGGACGAGCGCGCGCATCAGTGCTCGGTCTCCCAGCGCCGCGGCGCTTGGCCGGTCGCGTCGTACAGGTACACGATGACCTGCCAGATCTGCTGCTCGTCGAGCCGGTCCTCCCACGGGGGCATCGCCGAGTTCCACGGCGTGGACTCCTTGGGCAGCCCGGGCCCGCCCTTGGCGATGCGCCAGAAGAGATAGGCCTCCTGGAGCATCGCGATCGTGCCCGGGTCCTGGAAGTTCGCCGGCGGCGGGTTGAACCCGTACGCGAAGTGCCCCTTGCCGTCCAGGTTGTCGCCGTGACAGTAGACGCAGTTGCGGATATAGATCTCGCCCCCTGCGGCGATGTTCTTCTTGAGATTCGCCTGGTCCTTCCGTAGCGGGTTGTCGAGGCCCTGGATCGTGAGCTCCTTGCCGCGGAACTGGATGGCGGCCGGCGGCGCCGGGTGCACCGCCCGCAGCTCGGGCGGCGCCTGAGGCCGCGCGGCCGCCTGCGTGTAGGCGTAGTAGCCGAGGAGCAGCGGGACGACGACGAGGAGCGCGAGCCGGACGTGGCGCTTGTCGGGCTCCACGAGCGTCGACCGGATCGGGTGAACGAACTCGCGCCAGGAGTCGGAGTCGGCGGAGACGTAGATCAGCACCGCGAGCAGGACGATCGTCATGTAGAGCTGGACGACGCTCCACGGCGCGGGCGGGCGGATACCGAAGCGCAGGACGACGAAGGCGGCGATGAGGATCAGGACCGCCTGGACGAAGCGCGACCGGAGGAAGTTCATTTCAGGGTCAGGAGGAACGCCACGAGGTCGACGTACTCCTTCGCGGTGAGCGTTTGACCGAATATCGGCGGCATGACGCCCTTCGGGTAGCCGGCGACCGTGCCACTGCCGACGGGGTCGAGGATCTTCTTCATGATGTACTCGGACGTCTGGATCTTGGCGATGTGTGAGAGGTCGGGCC
>Ga0209801_1000242_pt1 | contig 38511 bp, 29 predicted proteins | sample GraSoiAngelo_127_FD_185884 | JGI IMG/M metagenome (GOLD analysis project Ga0209801, IMG submission 185884) | Grasslands soil microbial communities from the Angelo Coastal Reserve, California, USA - 14_0927_09_40cm (SPAdes) (version 2) | ecosystem: Environmental > Terrestrial > Soil > Grasslands ... | reverse complement strand
CCACCACGGCGTCAGTGATGATGCAGTACGGCTTGAGCGCGACGCGGTCGCCGAACCGGCTCGCCGTCACGTGGCTGCCGGACCCGATGACGCACTCGGTCCCGAACGTCGTCACGCCTTCGATGACGACCTGGGGCTCCACGACGGTGTCGGGGCCGATCGTGACGGTGTCTTCGATGTACGTGCTCGCGGGATCGACGATCGTGACGCCGTCGGCCATCAGGCGGTCGAGGATGCGGCGGCGCAGGATCGCCGCGACGGCCGCGAGCTGCTTCCGGTCGTTGATCCCGAGGGCCTCGATCGGATCCGGGGCCGCGACCGCCTCGATCCGGCTGCCGGCCTTGGCGAGGATCCCGATGACGTCCGTCAGGTAGTACTCGCCCTGCTCGTTGTCGGGCCGCACCTCGGCGAGCGCCTTCCAGAGGCGGCGCGCCTCGAAGCAGTAGACGCTCGTGTTGATCTCGGTGATCTTCTTCTGGTCGTCGGTGGCGTCCCGGTCCTCGACGATCCGCTTCACGCGGCCGCCCTGGCGCAGGATGCGCCCATACCCCTGCGGCCGATCCACGACCGCCGTGAGGACCGTCGCCGCGGCGCCCGCGCCCCGATGGTGCGCGACGAGGCGCTCGAGCGTCTCGCTCGAGAGCAGCGGCATGTCTGCGGCCAGGACCACGATCGGCCCGTCGCCGCACGCGGCGCGGGCCTGCCCGAGCGCGTGGCCCGTGCCGAGCCGCTCGCGCTGCTCGACGAACGTGACGCCGTCGCCCGCGGCGACGCGCACGTCGTCGGCGTTGGGCCCGGTGACCACGACCGTGCGGTCGGCGAGCGCGCGCGCGGTCCTCAACGCGTAGGCGATCAGCGGACGGCCGCAGAGCGGGTGGAGCACTTTAGGTTGCCGGGAGCGCATCCGCTTCGCTTCCCCGGCGGCGAGAATGACGGCGGTCAGTCGGTCCATGGGATCCTCACGTGTCCTTATCCTAGCACCCTCAGGCAAGCGCTGTGCCACGTCCCCCGTCCCGCTGCGACAGGACTTGCGTCGTGTCGGGACGCTCCACTGTGGGAAATGCGCGTCGGCCGGGGCTAGGTCGTGTCACGCAGGTGAGACAGAAGCCGCTCGATGCGGGCCGGCGCCGGCGACGCGAACTCGCGCGGCCGCTCCGTGGCCGGATGGACGAACGCCAGCCGTGCGGCATGGAGGGCCAGGCCCTCGAGCGGGGTCGGGAGCGGCTCACGGCGCCGGCCGCCGTAGACGTCGTCGCCGGCGACGGGATGACCGAGCGCGGCGAGATGGACCCTGATCTGGTGAGTGCGTCCCGTCTCGAGTCTCACCTCGAGGAGCGTAAAGCCGCTGAAGCGCTCGAGCACCCGGTACCGTGTCACCGCGCGCCGGCCCTGGCCCGCGGGACGCACCGCCATCCTCACGCGGTCGCGCGGGTGACGGCCGATCGGCCGGTCGATCACGCCCTCGTCCGCGCGCACGCGGCCGTGGACGACCGCGAGATACCCGCGCGTGACGCTTCGTCGGGCGAGCTGAGCCACGAGCGCGTCGTAGGCGACCCGATTCTTGGCGACGACGAGCAGGCCCGAGGTGTCCTTGTCCAAACGGTGGACGATGCCGGGGCGTCGCGGCCCGCCGACGCCGGCGATCGCGGGCGCGTGGGCCAGGAGCGCGGCGGCGAGGGTGCCACGCGCGTGACCGGCGCCCGGATGGACGACGACGCCGGCTGGCTTGTCGAGGACGAGGACGTACTCGTCCTCGAAGAGGATGGACAGCGCCGCGGGCTCCGGGACGAGCTCCTCCGCGGCGGGCGGCGGGACGTCCACCTCGACCCGCTCACCGCCCCGGAGCCGCGCCGCGGCCTTGCGGACCGCGCCGTCGACGCGGACGCAGCCGGCCCCGATCAGCGCCTGGAGCCGCGCGCGCGAGAGCTCCGGCAGCCGGTCGGCGAGCCAGCGGTCGAGCCTCGTGCCCGCCACGGCTCCATCGACGGCGAGCGTGACGAGCCGCGGCGCAACGGGAGCCGCCGTCACCGGCGCGGCGCGGACGTGCGCTCGCCGAGGAGACGGATGGCGAGCAGCGCCACGCCGATCGTGATCGCGGAGTCGGCGACGTTGAACGCCGGCCAGTGCCAGCCGCGATAGTGGACGTCCACGAAGTCGACCACGGCGCCGAAGCGGGCGCGGTCGATCAGGTTACCGATGGCGCCGCCGAAGATCAGGCCGAGCCCGCCGTGATCGGGCCACCCACCACGCGGCAGGATCCGAAGGGCGACCTGGACCAGGATCACGAGCGCCACGACGGACAGGAGCGCGACGACCCAGCGCCACCCCGTCGGCACGCTCGCGAGAATCCCGAAGGCCAGGCCCGGGTTCAGCACCAGCGTCAGCGCCAGGAAGCCGTCGATCACGCCGAGGGGTGTGCCCGGGACGAGCCGGGCCAGCGCGATCAGCTTGGTGATCTGGTCGAGCACGACCACGACGCCGGCGAGGACGGCGATGCGCGAGAACGCCGGCCGTGTCATCCCTCGAACGATGTCACCGCTCGCCTCGCGGACGCCGCTCAGCTCGCACTGCCTCTGGCGAGGACGACCGGCACGCAGCGCTCGCAGAGCCCCGGGTGCTCCGGGTGCTCGCCGACGCGCTCGCTCCACGTCCAGCAGCGCTGGCACTTCCGGCCGCGCGCGCGGTCGACGCCGATGACGAGACCCGGGATCTCCTGGCTCTCGTACCGCACCGCCGCGCTCGCACGCGCCCCGCCGAGCTCGACCTGCGACACGATGAAGAGCGTGGGCAGGAGCGCGCGCTTCGCGCGGAGCAGCTCCGGCAGGTCCTCGGGCGCCGCGGCGATGCGCACCCGGGCCTCGAGCCCGCTGCCGATCAGGCTCTGCGCGCGGGCCGTCTCGAGGGCCTTGGCCACCTCGCGGCGGACCTCGAGCAGGCGGCCCCACTCGCGCGACAGCGTGTCGTCGAGCCACTCGCGCGGCGCCTCCGGGAAGCGCTCGAGGTGGACGCTCTCCGCCTTGACGCCGGGCACGTGCCGCCATGCCTCCTCCGCGGTGAACGTGAGGATCGGCGCCATGAGGCGAGCGAGGGCGCTGAAAATATCGTAGCACGTCGTCTGCGCCGCCCGCCGTCGCGGGTCGTCGGGCGCGGAGGTGTAGAGGCGGTCCTTGATGATGTCCAGGTACTGCGCCGAGAGGTCCACGGCGCAGAAGTTGTGGACCGCGTGGAACACGGTGTGGAACTCGTAGGTCTCGTAGGCGCGTGTCACGCGGCCGACGAGCCGACCCAGTCGGTCGAGGATCCACCGGTCGATCTCGTCGAGCCGCGCCGACGACTGGCGGTCGCGCGCCGGGTCGAAGTCCGACAGGTTGCCCAGGAGGAACCGGAACGTGTTGCGGATGCGCCGATACGCGTCCGCGAGGCGGTCCAGGATCTCGAGGGAGACCCGGATGTCCTGCGTGTAGTCCTCGGACGTCACCCACAGACGCAGGATCTCGGCGCCATACTTGGGCACAAGCTCTTCCAGCGCGATGTAGTTCCCGAGGGACTTGGACATCTTGCGTCCCTCGCCGTCCACGAAGAATCCGTGCGTGATGACGGCCTTGTACGGCGGCGCGCCGCGGGTGCCGACCGATTCGAGGAGCGAGGACTGGAACCAGCCGCGGTGCTGGTCCGAGCCCTCGATGTACATCTCCGCCGGCCACCGGAGCTCGGGCCGCGTCTCGAGGACGGCGGCGTGGCTGCACCCCGAGTCGAACCAGACGTCGAGGATATCGGTCTCCTTCGCGAACCGGTCGCCGCCGCACTTGGCGCAGCGCGTCCCGGGGGGGAGGAGAGCGCGGGCCGCACGCGCGTACCACTCATCGGCACCCTGGCCCTCGCGAAAGATCCGCGCGACGTGGTCGATGATCCGCTCCTCGAGGAGCAGCGTTCCACACCCCGCGCAGTAGAACGCGACGATCGGCACCCCCCAGACCCGCTGGCGCGAGATGACCCACTCGGGCCGGTGCGCCACCATGTTGTAGATGCGCTCCTCGCCCCACGGCGGGATCCACTGCACGTCGCGCTTGATCGCCTCGAGGACGCTCGCGCGGAAGCCTTGCTTGTCGAGCTCGATGAACCACTGCTCCGTGGCACGGAAGAGCGTCGGGTTCTTGCAGCGCCAGCAGTGCGGATACGTGTGGTCGAGCCGCCGCTCGGCAACCAGCATCCCGACCGACCGGAGGTGGTCGACGATCCTCGGGTTGGCCTCCCAGACGGTGAGCCCCGCAAAGTGCTCCACTCCAGGGACGAAGCGGCCGTCATCGTCCACCGGGTTGAAGATCGGCAGTCCCAGTGATCGGCCGAGCTCGTAGTCCTCCTCGCCGTGGCCGGGCGCGATGTGGACAAGGCCCGTTCCCTGGTCCATCGCCACGAAGTCCGCCGCCGCGATCGTGCCCTCGCGGTCGATCCACGGGTGGCGGAACGTATGCCCGACGAGTTGCGCCCCCTCGAAGCGACCGAGGACGCCGTGCTGGGGATTTCCAAGCACCGTGAGGAAATCGTTCACGCGTGCGAGCGCGACAATGTAGACCTCTCCGAATGCCTCGACCGCGACGTAACTCTGCGTCGGGTGGACGGCGATCGCGAGGTTGGCCGGCAGCGTCCACGGCGTCGTCGTCCAGATCACGGCGAAGGCGCGCCGGCCGGCGAGTTTCGTCTGGAGCTCCGCCGGCACCGAGGTCAGCGGGAACTTCACCCACACCGAGGGCGTCCGCTGGTCCTCGTATTCGACCTCCGCCTGCGCCAGCGCCGTCTTGCAGTGCATGCACCAGTGGACCGGCTTGAGCCCCTTGTGGACGAGGCCCCGGCCGACGAAGCGGCCGAACTCGCGCGCGATGATCGCCTGGTAGGCCGGCGCCATCGTGACGTAGGGGTTGTCCCAGTCGCCGAATACGCCCAGGCGCTTGAACTCGTTGCGCTGGATGTCGATGTACCGGAGCGCGTACTCGCGGCACTTCTTGCGCTTCTCGACGGGATCCATCGCGCGCCGTATGTCCACGGCGGGGTCGTCGAGGCCGAGCTCCTTGTCCACCTGATGCTCGATCGGCAAGCCGTGACAGTCCCAGCCCGGGACGTAGACCGCGTTGAAGCCGAGCATCGCGCGCGACTTCACGATGACGTCTTTGAGGACTTTGTTGAGGACGTGACCCAGGTGGATGTTGCCGTTCGCGTACGGCGGGCCGTCGTGCAGGATCCAGAGGGGGCGGTCCGCGGCGACCTGGCGGAGGCGCTTATAGATCCCGAACTGCTCCCACCAGGCGAGCAATCTTCGGCTCGCTCTCCGGGAGGTTGGCCTTCATGGGGAAGGAGGTTTTCGGCAGGTTCAACGTGGCTTTGTAGTCCATGGGTCAGATCACGAATCGTACCACGGCGTGCCGGAGGCGGCGCAGGCTCGGAGCGCGTCGCCCTCCGGGCCGACTACGGTTTCTTCGGCGCCAGGGTGGCGACGCCGCTGTCGGAGTCGATCGAGACCCTGAACTGGTCGAGGAAGTCCCGACCGAGGAGACCGTCCAGGGCTCCATGCTCGATGTCGTGCGCGATGACGAGAAGCCTGCTGACTTTCGCGCCGCCAATCTCGAGGGAGTCGAGCACCGCCGACTGTACGTTCGCGGTCCCCGTCGCGCCGCGAATCTGGCCGGCCTGCCCTTGCGTCAGCGACACCCCGGCCGCCGCCAGCGCGCGCGGGTTGATGACGGTCCTGTCGGCGCCCGTGTCGAGCATCAGCCTCACCGAGGTGCCCCCGTTGATCGTCGCATTCACGACGATCGCCTGTCCCTTCACGAACCTGATCTCGGTGGAGCCGGCGCCACTCGCGGGAGCGCCCGTCCCGGCGGGCGCGCTCGGCGACGGCGGCGCGTTCCTGAGCCCGAGGGGCACCGCCGTCGCGCGGTAGTTCTCGGGGACGCTGTCGATGCCGTCGGAGAAGTGGGCCACGCCGCGCTCGTCGATCCAACGATACATCTGGGCGTCGGTGGGCGCGGGACGAGTCAGGAGCAGGAACGCCACGACGAGCACCGCCACCCGACTCATCAAGCAAATCATACCGTACGACGGGTCGGGAGCGGAAGGGCCGCCGCGAGAGGCTACGACGCCTTCTTTTCCTCTTCCTTCTTCGCGGCGGCCGTCGAGTCGTCCTTCGTGGCCTCGGTGACGCCTTTCTTGAATTCCTTGACGCTCGACCCCAGCGACCGTGCCAGCTCCGGCAGCCGGTTGGCGCCGAAGAGGATCAACACGATCACGAGGATGATCAGTAGCTCCTGGTAGCCCAACCCAAACATGAGAGACTCCTTTCCGGCGGCTCCACCATACTCCGCCCCTACCCACCCCGCAAGACCCGCTTCTCGCCCACCCGGACGGTCACCCGGCGAGCGTCCAGGTGCTCGAGGAGCGGGATGGCGTATTTCCGGGAAATCCCGAGGAGGTCCTTGATGTCCCCCGGCCCGATCTCCTTCCGCTCGCGGAGGAGCGCGATGACCTTGTCCTGGATCGCGTCGAGCGCCGCGGCGTGAAAGTAGAGCGACTCCTTGACGCGCACGAGCCTCTTGCCCTCGAGGAGGAACTGGAAGAGCTCGTGCTGGTCGCCGCCGCTCACGCCGGCGCGGCCGAGGGCCTCCTCGGGACTCGGCGGCGACGCCTCGGCCTTGAGGAACTCCTGCTCGACGCGGTCCACGATGCGCTGCTGCTCGGGCGTCAGGCTCACCCGGTGGGACGCGAGCCGGACCTTGTCCCGCTCGGTCGCGACGATGCCCTCGGTTTCCAGGGCGACGACGAGCGTCGCGAACACCCGCTCGTCGGCGCCACCCGCGCGCACCCGCAGCTCCTCGCGCGACATTCCAGGCTTGAGCGGGTTGGCACGGTGGAAGGCCTCGAGCGCCGCGACGGCGAGCGCCCTGAAGCGTGCCGAGCTCTCGGGATGGAGGTACCACTCCCGATCGACGACGAGCACCCGGCCCTGCGCCACAAGGCGGTCCAGCAGGCCGCGGAGCTTCTCGGGCCCGAAGGGCACGCGGCCGAGCAGGGTCGCCAGGCGCGCGCCCGCGGGGCCGACGTGGCGCACGTGCTCCTCGACGATCTCCTGGGGACTCCCCGTCTGCAGGAGACGCAGGTGCGCCACGAGAGCGGGCGCCTTGCGCTTGAAGCGCGGCGGATCCACGTCGAGGATCGTCCCGCCGCCGATCGTCACGATCGGCGAGTACGAGCGCACGACGAACCGGTCGCCGGGGAGCGCGACCAGCGGCGCCTCCAGGCGGAAGCGCGCCGAGGCCGTCTGGCCAGGCCCGAGCTCGGGCGTGTCCAGGAGGAGGACGCGCGCCATAATCTCGCTCGTCCCGACGTGGAAGCGGACGCGGGTGCGCGATTTGACCGCGCGCGGGGCGTCTTCGAGGAGCTCGAGCGTCCCGTCCACGAGCAGTGAGGAGACGAGCGTGCCCGCGAGGCCGACGACGTCGCCGCGCTCCACCGCCGTTCGCTCGACGCCCTGGAGATTGATCGCGGTGCGCTGCCCGGCGAACGCCTCCGCCACCGGGTGGCCGTGCGTCTGCAGGCCCCGGATCTTCGCCTCCACGCCCTTCGGATAGACCTGGATGCGGTCGTCCACCGCGAGCCTGCCCGCCGTGAGCGTTCCGGTGACGACCGTGCCGAAGCCGCGCACGGTGAACACGCGGTCGATCGGCAGGCGTGGGAGCTGGTCCAGGCTGCGCGGCTCCACCACTTCCGCGAGCCCCCGGAGCGCGGCGCGGAGATCGGCGAGGCCGTCGCCGGTCTTCGCCGAAACGGCGAGGATCGGCGCGCCTTCGAGGAACGTGGAGCGGACGAGCGTCACGACGTCGTCGCGCACGAGCGCGAGCCAGTCGGGCTCGACGAGATCGGTCTTCGTCAGCACGACGACGCCGCCTTTGATGCGAAGGAGCGAGCAGATCGCGAGGTGCTCGCGCGTCTGCGGCATCACGCCCTCGTCGGCGGCGACGACCAGCATCGCCAGGTCGATGCCGCCGACACCGGCGAGCATGTTCTTGACGAAGCGCTCGTGCCCGGGCACGTCGACGATCTCGATGACCGGGCCCCCGGGCTCCTCGAGGAACGCGAACCCGAGGTCGATGGTGATCCCGCGCGCCTTCTCCTCGGGCAGGCGGTCGGTGTCGATGCCGGTGAGCGCCTTCACCAGGGACGTCTTGCCGTGGTCGATGTGGCCCGCCGTCCCGACGACGACGTGCTTCACGGCTCCGCCGCGGCTGAGAGCGCTCGAGCGAGGGTTGCGACCTGGTGCGAGAGGACCGTCCGGCAGTCGAGGAGCAGACGGTCGTCGACGACCCGTCCGACCACGGGCGGGTCGCCCGCCCTCAAACGCTCGTCGAGACGCATCGCCTCCGCCGCGCCGTCGCCGAGCGCGACCGCGGCCGTCGGCAGCTCCACCGTCGGCAGCGCGCCGCCGCCGACCTGCGCGCGATCGTCCACGACGCGCGCCTTGAGGCGCGCGCGTGTCGCTGGCGCGAGTCGCCGGAGCAGGGTCCGCGCGCGGCTTCGGACCCGGGTGAGCGGCTCGGTGAGGAGCCTGAGCGTCGGGATCGTCTCGAGCGCCGTGCCGGCTTCGTACGCGTACAGGGTCGCCTCGAGCGCGGCGATCGTGAACTTGTCGATCCGAAGCGCCCGGTTCCATGGGTTCTTCTTGAGCCGCGCGACGATGGCCTGCTTGCCGACGACGATCCCGGCCTGGGGCCCGCCCAGGAGCTTGTCGCCCGAGAAGGAGACGAGGTCCACGCCCGCGGCAACCGTCTCCGGCACCGTCGGCTCGTAGGGAAAGGCGTGCGCGCGCAGGTCCACCAGGGAGCCGGAGCCGAGGTCCTCCATCACCGGGATCCCGCGCGCGCGGCCGAGCTCAACGAGTTCGCGCGAGGACACATCGGCGGTGAAGCCCACCACCCGATAGTTCGACGTGTGGACCTTCAGGAGGAGCGCCGTGTTCGGCCCGATCGCCTCCGCGTAGTCCTGAAGGTGCGTCCGGTTCGTCGTCCCGACCTCGCGCAGGACGGCCCCACTGCGCCGCATGATGTCGGGGATCCGGAACTCGCCACCGATCTCGATCAGCTCGCCGCGCGAGACGACGACCTCGCGACCGTGGGCGAGCGTTTCGAGCGCCAGGAGGACGGCGGCGGCGTTGTTGTTGACGACGAGCGCGTCTTCGGCGCCCGTGAGGCGCGTGAGGAGCCCCTCCACGTGGCTGTAGCGCGAGCCCCGCTCCTTGGTTGCGAGATCCAGCTCGAGATTCGAGTAGGCAGCGCCGACGGCCGCGAGCCGCTCCAGGGCGAGCGAACTCACGAGCGCACGCCCCAGGTTCGTGTGGAGCACGACGCCGGTCGCATTGATCACGGGGCGGAGGGAGAAGACGCCGGCGCGCCGTGCCCGCTCGACCACGCGCGCCGCGAGCGTGTCGGGATCGGCGGGTGCGCCGCGCCCGTCGAGCACGCGCTTCCGCTCGGCGTCGAGGAGCTGGCGCACGAGCGCCGTCAGGCGGGCCCGCGGCACCGCGCTGAGCTCCGGGCGCTCCGCGAGACGGCGGAGGAGCTGGTCCACGGACGGCAGGCCGCGAAGGGCCGTCGCGCGGTCAGCGCTCATCGAGCGCGGCCTCGACCTTCTTTCGCAGCCGGGTGACGACCTCCTGGGTCTCGTGGCGCCACGCTTGCGGCGTCCATTTGCCGTCGCGGGCCTGCCGGCCACTGCGCACGGCGTCCTCGACAAGCCCCGCCCATAGCTCGTCGAGGTCGGCGCGCGACAAGCCCTGGCCCCGCAGCGCCCGCGCCCACTCCTCGGCGAGGCTGTCGATGAGCCGGTCGCGCTCGGCGGCGAGACGCCGCGCCTTCCGGATGAGGTCGGCCAGGCGCGAGGGCATCCGCCTACTCCCGGACGAGCTCTCGCACGGTGTCGAGCAGGTTCGCCTCGAACCGGCCGGTCGACGCGCACTGGTAGACGGGCATGGGGTGGAGCTTGCCGCTCCCGCCCTTCCTGTGCATGTGGGTGCGCATCTTCGCGTTGATCTGGACCTTCGTGTGGGTGCCGTTGGGCTCGACGAAGAGTGTGAAGGACGCGAGCGCCTCGCCCTCGAGGCGGTCGTCGCCGATGCGGCCGCAGTCGGCGTAGACGCCGATCGGCGCGATGAAATCGTCGGACGCGATGACGCCGGAGTCGCGCGCGATCGCCCGGAGGGCGACGTTCTCCTTCGCCAGGGCGCGCACGATCGCCGCCCACGTGACGTCATAGCCGGCCGCGATCTCGTCGCGGTGCGGAGGCGGCGCGAGCGGCGAGACGTAGAGGCGCGCGCAGGCCGCCACCAGCAGCCCCGCGGTCACGACGGCGGCGCGGCCGAAGCTACTTGTGGTGGTCGATCCCACGGTACGCCTCGATGAACCGCACGATCCGCGTCTCGTCGAACGCGTCGAACGCGTCGATGCGCGTCCACGCGGTCAGGGCGATCCGGCTCTTCATCGTCGGGTACGGGGCCAGGATCACCTGGCGGTCGTACCGCCGCACGATCGCGCGGAGCTGCTCGACGAGCTCCGGGCACTCGCAGTTGTACTGAACGAGCACGCCGCCGTCCTCGAGGTTGTGCACCTGGAGCGGCAGCAGGATCGGGCGCGTGTGCACGCCCCACGGCGCGATGTACGGCAGGTGCGGGCCCGAGGTCGGCGGGTCGGAGTTGTAGGGCTCATGCGGGCTGTCCTCCTTGGCGATGTGGAGGTTTCCCTGGCTGGGCATCTGCACGCCAGGGAGGTCGGCAACGGCCCGGTAGGCCAAGTATCCGACGCCCGCGGCGACCACGACCACCGCAGTCGTGGTCAGCACGAGCCGCTGCCTGCGCGACATCCTCGGACGGGAGCGTGTTTGTCGGTCGTGCCTGGCCATAGTCTCCTGTGTGGCGGAAGCGTATGGGAGTCGAACCCATCGACCGTTTGTCTAGAACGGTCCACCGGATTTGAAGTCCGGGAGGCCCACCGGGTTCCTAGACGCTTCCGGTATTGTAAGTCCGCTCTGTTTAAGCGTTCCGAGTGTACCACCGTAGCGAGGGAGGCTCCGACTGTCACTGTAAGCCCCCGAAACTGTCACCATGCGCGGCGACAGCAGCCAGCTTGGCGCCGGCTTAGCGGAGGTCGGTCTCGCTCAAAATGGCGTACCGACGATAGACCGACTCGGTCTTGTGCCCCGCACCCACGCCCAGAGCCGTCACATGGGTTCGCGCTCCCCGGACAGGAATAGCCGAGCCGAAGGCAAGAATCTCCGCGTCAGCCGCTCCACCCTTGGCCTCTCCGTGTTCCGCCTCTACTGCCTTCTGGCGGACCCGATGAGAACGGTGCCTGGATCTCTCCTGATGAGGAGAATCTCTCTCTTCCTGGCGACAAGTACGCCATCAAAATGCGCTTCTCCGACGACGCTGCTGACAACTGTCGCGGAGGTCGTGCAGTCCGGATTCACGGTCACGGTCCCCGTAAATGTTTCTGACAGGATCGCGCCATTCGCGCTTAGGGTGTTGTGGCCACAGAAATTTCCCTCCGCATCCACGGTGAGCACGCCGATTGCGGCGGCAGGACTGGCGAGGAGAGTCCCACTCAGGGCGAACCCCCATCCTCCTTCGAGGCTCGCCAGCGTGCACGTCTCCTCGTCGGCCCACGCCACCAGGGCTGTCCCAAATAAGAGCAGCATCGGGAACAGACGCATTAGTAGTTTCATGCCAAGCCCCTCCACGTTGCAACCCCCGAGCACTCGTCCTCGGTGCTCACCTCTCCACGGTTGGAACACGACCACGGTGGCGCACGAACGCGACATCTCAAGGCCATTCAGTCAGCGGGGATACCGAAAGGTTGTGGCGGAACCCGCCGACGGGCGCCCTGTTGCTCGGCTGGCCAAGGAGGTCGCCAGCGTTGCGGTGACGAACGCGGTGAACCGCGGAGATGCTGCGTCGGCGAGGCGCAACGCTTCATATAGGGTACGTCTCTGCACTAGACGTTCAGTGCCGGGGTTCGCCAATCAGGTATTTGCATGACTCAGCCCCGGGAATTTCCCGCAAGCCTAGCCGCACGCTGGGAAGACACCTTCAACTTGACTCGCGCCCAGCCGCCGGGAGAAGCTACGCGCTAACTCCGACTCTGATGAACCGCCGCTCGTGGGGAGCGTCCGAACGTCAAAAAGAGGCAAGCGTCGTGACGGAAGATGATCGGCTCGAGGGGATCTACGTCGAGCATCACCGCCGCGACCAGGCGGGCGGCAAGCGGCTCGGACAAGCGTTCCTCGAGACAGAACGGGCCCGACTCTTCGGTCAATGGATCGGCCAAGGCAAAGACCTGCTCGACTTGGGGTGCCGAGACGGAACCCTCACCCGCCACTTCCGCGAAGGCAACCGCGTCGTCGGCGCCGACATCGACAGGAAGGCGCTGGAGTCCGCGAGAACGCAGTACGGGATCGATGTCCAGCGGGTCAATCTCAACGCGCCGCTTCCGTTTCCGGACGCGCGGTTCGACGCGGTCGTGCTCGCGGAAACCCTGGAGCACCTGCCGTATCCTCGCATCACGCTCGGCGAGGTCAAGCGGGTCCTCCGGGCTCGGGGCACCTTCGTCGGTAATGTTCCGCTCTTCTATCATCTCCACGGGCGCTGGCGCGTGCTGCGCGGCAAGCGCCTCGACAGCGACCCCACCCACTGTCAGTACTTCTCCTACGATTCGCTGAGGGAGCTGCTCCAGGGATTCTTCACGATCGACGAGATCGTCCCGCTCAAGGGGCGGCTCGCGCGGTACTCGATGCGCCTGTTCGCGCGCAACGTCGCGTTCCGCTGTCGGAAGCCCTAGGATCGCCTGCCTCCCGCCAGCGGCGGGAAGATCGCGATGACGTCGCCCGCGGCGAGAGGACGTCCGGGCTCCGCGTCCTGACCGTTCACGAGCACGACACGCGCGAGGTCGGGGGGGATCTTCAGACGACGCGCGACGTCGTCGACGTTCGATCCTTTCGGGACGTCGAGCGTGACGGCGCCCTGGGAGTCCGGAGCGGGCAGATACGTGAGGAAGGACGCGAAGAGCCGGACTTCGACCTTCAGCGGAGGAGTTCGGCGACTCGCAGCCGATCGCCCGGCCGGATCTGGTCCAGGCTCTCGAGGCTGTTCCAGCGAAGCACGTCGTCGACCGACAGCCCGTACCGCTTGGCGATCGAGCTCACCGTCTCCTCCGGCCGGACGACGTGGATCTCGCGGGCGGCCGCCGCGCGGCGGGGCGCGGTCGCCTTGGCGGCCGGGCGGCGAGGCACCAGCGCCGTGAGCACTCCCTCTCGAGTGCCGGCCGGGATGCGGACCTCCCATTGGGTTCCGGGCGGCGTGATCCCGCGGACGAGCGTAGGATTCAGCGCCCGCAGCATCTGGAGCGAGAGCCCGGCGCCCGTGGACAGACGCCGGAGATCGGTCGAGGGCGGCACGGAGACGCGCTCGGTGTCGTCCCACGCCTCGCCCCCGATCTCGAACCCGTACTGGTCCGGGTCGCGGCCGATGATCGTCGCCGCCTGGATAGCGGGGACGAACTCGCGGGTCTCGCGTCGCAGGTGCTTCGTGCGCTTGAGGTCCCAGAAGTCCGACGAGCCCGTCAGGCGGATCGCCCGGCTCACCCTCATCTCGCCCGCGTTGTACGCCGCCTGCGCGAGCGCCCACGAGCCGAACTGGCGGTGCAGATCGCGCAGGTACGCTGCGGCGGCGACGGTGGACTTTTCGGGATCGAGCCGCTCGTCCACCCACCGGTCCACGCGCAGACCGTAGCGGCGCGCTGTGGAGGCCATGAACTGCCAGAGCCCCTTCGCGCCGACGCGGGAAACGGCGCGCGGGTTGAAGCCGCTCTCGATCATCGCCGTGAACGCGAGGTCCGTCGGGAGACCTTGATTGCGGAACACCTCCCGGATCATCGCGAGGTATTGCCCGGACCGGCTCATCCACATCTCGACGACCATGCGCCGGCTGCCGGTAAAGCGGTCAAGGAAGTACCGGACGTCGTCGTTCATCACCACCGGATAGTCGCCGAGGTCAGGCGCCAGCGGATTGAGGCCGACCGACTCCTCGATCGTCCCGGCCCACGGGTCCACCTCGACAACCTCTCCGGGAGCCGTCACCTCAAGCCCGGAGTCGGGCGTGGCGACCTTCGGCTCCGCCTCCGGCTCGGGCCGTCCCGGATCGTCCTCAGGGAGCCACACGCCGAGTTCGAGAGAAGTGATCTCAGAGGGGTGAGTTTCTGCGGCGCTGGCAACAGATCCACCCGGCGCCAAAACGCCCATGAAGCCCGTTGCAAGCAGAAGGAGAGGGGTTCGGATCGTCATAGCGGGAAGAGATCTTCAATATTCGTACCACAGGCCTGTCTGCCAGGTCAACGGCGTCCGGCGCATGTGACTGAGCGGAACAATCTTTTCTTTCTGTTAAAGTTCATGCATACTTAACCAGCGAATAGACAACCGTTGTGACACGTCGTATGCGCAGGAGATAGGCAACGATTTCCCAAACCCCCTTTGGTGGAGGAATGACCGCCGTGAAGAAACTACTCACTCTGGTTGTGACCCTTGCGTTCGCCGCCGGCGCGGTCGGATTCGCCGCGGCGCAAACCCCGACCCCGGCGCCCATCGAGAAGGCGCAGGAGAAGAAGGCCGAAAAGCCGGCGGACATGAAGAGAATGCCGGCGAAGAACGCCAACGGCGCCGTGAAGGCGACCTCCGCCGACAGCGTCGTAGTGGCCGGCAAGGAAAAGAACAAGGAGGTCGAGTGGACGTTCGCCGTCGACCCGAATACGTCGATTCGGAGGGACGGGAAGTCGATCACGCCTGCCGGCCTCAAGCCAGGCGACTCGGTTCATGTCCGCTACATGGACATGGGCGGCAAGGCCGTCGCCCAGTCGATCACGGTGAAGGGCGGCGGGATGGTGAAGAAGGAAGCCAAGACCGAGAAGAAGTAGCGCTCGCGCGCTGGACGCCGGTCTACGGACGGGCGTCCAGCGTCCGTTCCTCCTCGATCCCCGTAAACCAGACGTTCCGATCCGTCAGCTCCACCTCCTCGATCCGGCCCGCGGAGACCGTGAGCTCGCGTACCCAGACCGACACCGCGCTGAAGCCCATCAGCCGGAGGGCGGGGGCGTACGTTTCACGCTCCCGCTTGGTGGCGCGGGGCGAGGCCTTGCCGACGCGGACCGACCGGGTGACGATCAGGAGCCAGGGGCCCGCGGGCAGGTCCACCCTGAAACCACCCGTGGTGTCGACGACACTCGTCCGGACGAGGTCGGCCGCCCCGGCCTCCCACAGCGCTTTCTCGTACGCCTCTCGCGCCAGGCGAATCGCTCGCGCCGACGCACGGTAGGCGGTCGCCGAGTCTCGCGAACGTGTCCGGATCCCCTCGAGCTGCGCCGTCAGCGCGGACGAGTGGGGCACGAGTGTCACCACGGCGCCGCCGAGAGGCTGCGCGACCCCGCCCGGCTTCCGCCGTTCCTCCCACGCGTGGCCCGTGACGGTCCCGACCGCCCCCGCGGCGGCGGCGTGGCGCTGCGCGTCGACCCGCACGTCGGCGTCGGGCGCCGCCGCGACGCTCGCAAAGATGAGCACGGCAGCGAGCGCGCGCGCGATCACGGCGTCGCCTCCGCGGCGGGCCGCGTGCGCCAACGATTGTGCATCCACAGCCACTGCTCCGGGGCCTGCATGACTGCCGTTTCGATCGCCGCCGTGCAGCGCATGGTCAGTTCCACGACGGCACGCTCGGCGTCATTCACCGCGGGCGGGACGAGCGGTGGGTGGACCATGACGCGGTGGCGTCGGCCCTCGCGGCGGATGAAGATCGGGACGACGGGCGTCCCGGTGCGCACGGCCAGCACCGCGAGGCTCTTCGATGTCGACGCGGCGCGCCCGAAGAACGGGACGAACACGCTCTCATGCCGGGCCGCATTCTGGTCGAGCAGGATCGCCACCATGCGCCCGTCCGCGAGCGCGCGCAGCACCGGCCGGAGCGCGCCGCGCTTGTCGATCAGCTCCACGCCCGATTTCCGCCTGAGCCTGTCCGCCAGCGCGTTCAGTGGCGCAGAATCGAGCGGGCGCACAACGATCGCGAGCGGATAGCCGGTGAGCCGGTGGGCCGCGGCGAGCAGCTCCCAGTTGCCGAGGTGCGCCGTGAGAATGAGGGCTCGTCCGCCGGCCGCCATGACGCCCTTGAGATGCTCGAGGCCCTCGAGGCTGAGCGCCCCGAGGGTGCGCTCGAGCGGATGCACCAGGCTCGCGGCGAGCTCGACAAACAACACCCCGAGGTGGTGGAAGGACCGCCGGCCGATCCGCCGACGCTCGGCGGCGTCGAGCGCGGGGAACGCGACAGCGAGGTTGGCGAGCGCCACGCGCCGCCGGCTCGGCAGCGCGACGAATGCGAGGTCGCCGAGACAGCGCCCGAGCCACGCCCCCGCTCCTGCGGGCAGCCGCCCGACGAGGGTGGCGATCGCCGACAGGATCAGGCCGCCCGCCGCCGGCGCTCCTTGAGGATCTCGACGGCGATCGGGATCACGGAGAGAACGACCACGACGATGACCACGACGTGGACGTACTCAGCGATGTTCGGAATCGTCCGGCCCAACAGGTAGCCCGCCCAGGTCATGCTGGTCACCCATCCCACACCGCCGACGACATTGTAGAGGAGGAACCGGCGGTATTGCATCTCGCCGACACCGGCGACCACCGGGGCGAACGTGCGAATGATGGGGACGAAGCGCGCGATCACGATCGTCTTGGGCCCGTGGCGCGCGTAGAAGCGACGGGTTCGCTCGACGTGGCGCGGGTTGAAGAGCAGCGACCGCTCGCGCGTGAACAGGCGCGGACCGATCCGGACGCCGATGGCGTAGCCGACGCTGTCGCCCACGACGGCGGCCACGATCAGGAGCCCGTTGACCCACCAGATGTTGAGACTGCCCGCCGCAGCGACGAGCCCCGCGGTAACCAGGAGCGAATCGCCGGGCAGGAAGAAGCCGACGAGGAGCCCCGTCTCGGTGAAGACGATCCCGACCAGAACGGCGTAGCCACCCCACCGGATCAGGTCGTCCAGGGAATGGGCCCCGGTAACGACCCCGAACAGAAACTCCACGGAGCTCTTACTTGCCCCGCGCGACGGCGCCGACGCGCCGGGTCTCGGCTGGGGCGGGCGCTCCTCCCCGGATCCGCATCGCGTAGAACGACCGCCAGACGAAGACGACCGACACCGCGTAGAAGAGCGCGGCGAGGACCAGGCTCAACCCGACGCCCTGCTCGGCCGTGAGCGTCACCGCGAGCTCCACGGCCAGGAGGCCAAAGAGCGTGGTGAACTTGATGATGGGGTTCATCGCGACAGACGACGTGTCCTTGAACGGGTCGCCAACCGTGTCACCGACGACGGTCGCCGCGTGGAGGGGGGTCCCCTTCTCCTTCAGGTCCACCTCGACGACCTTCTTGGCGTTGTCCCAGGCACCGCCCGCGTTGGCCATGAACACCGCCTGGAAGAGCCCGAACAGCGCGATCGAGATCAGGTAACCGATGAAGAAGTACGGCTCGAGGAAGGCGAAGGCGAGCGTCGCGAAGAAGACCGTCAGGAAGATGTTGAACATCCCCTTCTGCGCGTACTGCGTGCAGATCTCCACGACCTTCTTGCTGTCCGTGACCGACGCCTTCGTCACGCCCTCGAGCTTGATGTTCGCCTTGATGAACTCGACCGCGCGGTAGGCGCCCGTGGTCACCGCCTGGGTCGCGGCACCCGTGAACCAGTAGATCATCGCGCCGCCGGTGATGAGCCCCAGGAGGAACGGCGGGTGGAGGAGCGAAAGCTTGTCCAGGTTCTGCGTCAGGCTGTGGGTAAGCAGCATGATGATCGAGAAGATCATCGTGGTCGCGCCGACCACCGCGGTACCGATCAGGACGGGCTTCGCCGTCGCCTTGAAGGTGTTCCCGCACCCGTCGTTCTCCTCGAGCAGGTGCTTCGCGATCTCGAAGTTTACCTCGAAGCCATGCGCCTTTCTGATCTCCTGCTTGATGCCGGGGATCTGCTCGATGACCGACAGCTCGAAGACCGACTGGGCATTGTCGGTCACCGGACCGTAGGAGTCCACCGCGATCGTCACCGGCCCCATGCCGAGGAACCCGAAGGCGACGAGGCCGAACGCGAAGACCGCCGGAGCGACCATGAGCGTGTCGAGCCCCGCCGTGCTGACCGAGTAGGCGATGCCCATCAGCACGACGACCGTCATGCCGAGCCAGTAGGCGCTGAAGTTGCCTGCCACGAGGCCGGAGAGGATGTCGAGCGACGCCCCACCCTCCCGCGCGGAGGTCACGATCTCGCGCACGTGGCTCGACTCGGTGGAGGTGAACACCTTGACGAGCTCCGGGATGATCGCGCCGGCCAGGGTGCCGCACGTGATGACGGTCGATAGCTTCCACCAGAGCGAGCCGTCGCCGAGGTCGCGGACGAGCACGTAGGAGGCGAGGTACGTCAGCACCACTGAGACGATCGACGTGATCCACACCAGCGAGGTCAGCGGCGCCTCGAAGTTCATCTGCGTGGCCGCACCGTAGCGGGCGCGCGCGACGACGTCGTTGATCAGGTAGGAGGCGCCGCTGGCGACGATCATCAGCACGCGCATGACGAAGATCCAGACCAGCAGCTGCACCTGCACGGCCGGCGCTCTCACCGCCAGCAGGATGAACGAGATCAGGGCCACGCCGGTGACGCCGTAGGTCTCAAAGCCGTCCGCGCTCGGGCCGACCGAGTCGCCGGCGTTGTCACCCGTGCAGTCGGCGATGACGCCCGGATTACGCGCGTCGTCCTCCTTGATGTTGAAGACGATCTTCATGAGGTCGGACCCGATGTCCGCGATCTTCGTGAAAATGCCTCCGGCGATCCGGAGGGCGGCGGCGCCGAGCGACTCGCCGATCGCGAAGCCGATGAAGCACGGCCCTGCGTAATCCCCTGGGATGAAGAGCAGGATGCAGAGCATCAGGAACAGCTCGACGCTGATGAGCAGCATGCCGACGCTCATCCCAGCCTTGAGCGGGATCGCGTACAGGGGGAACGGCTTGCCCTCGAGGCTGGCGAACGCAGTGCGCGAGTTCGCGAACGTGTTGATCCGCATCCCGAACCAGGCCACGCCGTAGCTCCCGCCGATCCCGATGAGGCTGAAGAGCAGGATGATCAGCACCTTCACCGCCTCGAACTTCAGCAGCACGCCGAAGTAGAGGACGATGATGACCCCGATGAACGCCTCGAGGATCAGGAGGAACTTTCCCTGTGTGATCAGGTAGGTCTTGCACGTCTCGTAGATGAGCTCGGAGATCTCACGCATCGAGGCGTGGACCGGCAGGTTCTTGAGTTGGGAGAAGATGACCATCCCGAAGACGAGGCCCAGCGCGCACACCACGAGCCCCCACATGAGGAGCGCGCGGCCGCCGACCCCGCCGAACGTCACCGTCCCGAGGTCGGGCACGTTGAGGCTCGCCTCGCCCCCGCCCGCCGCCAGCGCGGGCGGGGCCGCGACGGAGACGAGCGCCAGGACGACAAGCGCCGGGAGGAGCCCAAACACGGCGCGAGGGCTCCAGCGGTCAATCCGATGCATACACTGGCTCCTTCGGTAGGACGTGAATCCACGAAACTCTACGCGACCCCTGGTGGACTGTCAACGCGAACCTCCCGCGATCGGCGACAACGCGCGCGAGTTGACAGAGTTTGTCGGCGGTCGGTACGATGCGGGACGGGGCGATGTTCCGTAAGACCTCCGGCGCGATCCTCTGCCCCTCCTGCGGCCGCTTGACCAACGCCGACGCGCCGGTGTGCCTCGTGTGCGGCCGGCGGAATCCCGGCATGTGGGGATTCGGCGGGGCGCTCGGCTTGCTCTTCCGCCGCTGGAACTTCACCAACGCGGTCACCGCGGCGTGCGTCGCGCTCTACGTGATCAGCCTGATCTTCGATCCGCTCGCCGCGCTCCGGCCACGGGGGTTCCTCGAGGTCTTTTCGCCGAGCGCCGAAGCGCTCTGGGCCTTGGGCGCCGCGGGAGCGATCCCGTGGCACTACGGGCGCTGGTGGACGCTGTTCACCGCTATCTACCTGCACGGCGGGCTTCTCCACATTCTGTTCAACGTCCTCTGGATCCGCCAGCTCGGCCCCGCCGTGGAGGAGATCTACGGCCCGGCACGGCTCGTCGTCATCTTCACCGTCTCGGGCGTCGCCGGCTTCGTCGTCTCCAACTCGCTCGGCGTGCCGTTCACGATCGGCGCATCCGGCTCGATCTTCGGGCTCCTCGGCGCGATCGTCGCCTACGGCAGGAAGCGCGGGGGCGTCTTCGGGCGGATGGTCCTGCAGCAGTACGGGCAATGGGCGCTGATCCTGTTCATCATGGGCTTCTTCATGGCGGGCGTGAACAACTGGGCTCACGCCGGCGGGTTCGCGGGCGGCTTCCTCTCCGGGCTCGGGCTCTCCCTCGCCGAGCATCGCGACGAGACGGCGCTCGACAAGCTCCTCGCGGCCGTCGCGATCCTGGTGACCCTCGCCGGCTTCGCGCTCGCCCTCTGGACCTCATTCGCCGCCTGAGCGCGACAACGCCCGGGTCCGAGCGACCCGGGCGTCTGGCGGAGTATCGAGGGGGGCGAGGCGCCCCCCTCGATGTGATTTACCCCGGCAGCGACCTACTCTCCCACGCCGTTGCCAGCGGAGTACCATCGGCCCGGGAGGGCTTAACTTCCGTGTTCGGGATGGGAACGGGTGTGGCCCCTCCGGCATTGCCACCGGGAAGTCGTCCCGGCGCGCATCGCACGCCGGGCACCGAATACGGAGATCCTCGAGTGCAGCCAGACGCTGCGTCTCCCGATCAAGAAATGCATGAGAACACCGTGGTCAAGCCGCACGGGCGATTAGTACCGGTAAGCTGAACACCTCACGGTGCTTACACCTCCGGCCTATCAACCTCGTAATCTACGAGGGCCCTTCAGGGGGCTTACGCCCCGGGAGGTCTCATCTTCAGGCGGGTTTCGCGCTTAGATGCCTTCAGCGCTTATCCCTGCCGGACATAGCTACCGAGCGGTGCTCCTGGCGGAACAGCTCGCACACTAGAGGTCCGTCCACCCCGGTCCTCTCGTACTAGGGGCAGCTCCCCTCAAACCTCCTACGCCCGCGACAGATAGGGACCGAACTGTCTCACGACGTTCTAAACCCAGCTCACGTACCGCTTTAATGGGCGAACAGCCCAACCCTTGGGACCTGCTCCAGCCCCAGGATGCGATGAGCCGACATCGAGGTGCCAAACCTTGCCGTCGATGTGAACTCTTGGGCAAGATCAGCCTGTTATCCCCGGAGTACCTTTTATCCGTTGAGCGATGGCCCTTCCACTCGGGACCACCGGATCACTAGGTCCTGCTTTCGCACCTGCTCGACTTGTAGGTCTCGCAGTTAAGCGGGCTTCTGCCCTTACACTCGACGCACGATTTCCAACCGTGCTGAGCCCACCTTCGAGCGCCTCCGTTACGCTTTGGGAGGCGACCGCCCCAGTCAAACTACCCGCCTGGCACTGTCCCCGACCCGGATCACGGGCCAAGGTTAGAACTCCAGCACAGTCAGGGTGGTATCTCAACGACGGCTCCACCGAAGCTAGCGCTCCGGCTTCATAGCCTCCCACCTATCCTGCACAGACTCCGCCAAAACTCCATGCCAAGGTATAGTAAAGGTTCACGGGGTCTTTCCGTCTAGTCGCGGGTAGCCAGCATCTTCACTGGCGCTACAGTTTCACCGGGTCTCTCGCGGAGACAGCGGCCAAGTCGTTACGCCATTCGTGCAGGTCGGAACTTACCCGACAAGGAATTTCGCTACCTTAGGACCGTTATAGTTACGGCCGCCGTTTACCGGGGCTTCGGTTCAGAGCTTCGCCTTGCGACTAACCCCTCTCCTTAACCTTCCGGCACCGGGCAGGCGTCAGACCCTATACCTCCTCTTACGAGTTGGCAGAGTCCTGTGTTTTTAGTAAACAGTCGCTTGGCCCTTTTCACTGCGACCCCTTCAGGCTCAACACCTTAGTGGGGCACCCCTTCTCCCGAAGTTACGGGGTAATTTTGCCTAGTTCCTTCGCGAGAGTTCTCCCGAGCGCCTGTGGATATTCTCCTCGCCCACCTGTGTCGGTTTCCGGTACGGTCGCCTCGGCAACTGGCTAGAGGATTTTCTTGGAAGCATGGCATCAGCCCGTTTATGGCCCGAAGGCCTCCCCATCACGTTTCAGGGTTGCCTTGCGGCGCTCCGGCGGATTTGCCTACCAGAGCCCCCTACGCGCTTGGACCCGCACTTCCAGTCGCGGGCGGTGCTTAGCCTTCTCCGTCCCCCCATCGCTCATAACGTCACCGCGGCGGAACAGGAATATTAACCTGTTGTCCTTCGCCTACGCCTGTCGGCCTCGGCTTAGGGACCGCCTAACCCTGGGCGGATTAACCTTCCCCAGGAACCCTTGGGCTTTCGGCGAGCAGGTTTTTCACCTGCTTTATCGCTACTCGTGCCGGCATTATCGCTTCCGCCTCGTCCAGCCGTCCTCGCGGTCGGCCTTCGACCTATCGCGGAATGCTCCCCTACCACTCAGCAGGTCTCCCTACTGAGTTCGCAGCTTCGGTGGCGGGCTTGAGCCCCGTTGAATTGTCCGCGCAGAATCGCTTGACCAGTGAGCTGTTACGCACTCTTTAAAGGATGGCTGCCTCTAAGCCAACCTCCTGGCTGTCTGAGCGACTCCACATCGTTTCCCACTAAGCCCACACTTAGGGACCTTAGCTGACGATCTGGGTTGTTTCCCTCTCGACCACGCAGCTTATCCCGCGTCGTCTGACTCCCGCGCTTCAACGTATGGCATTTGGAGTTTGATTGGGGTTGGTAATCTGGTAGGACCCCTAGCCCATTCAGAGCTCTACCACCACACGTCACGCGCGAGGCTAGCCCTAAAGCTATTTCGGGGAGAACCAGCTATCTCCAAGTTTGATTAGTCTTTCGCTCCGACCCCCAGCTCATCCGAACTGTTTTCAACCAATACCGGTTCGGGCCTCCACCGCTGTTTAGAGCGGCTTCACCCTGGCCAGGGGTAGATCACTTGGCTTCGGGTCTACGGCACGCGACTTGTCGCCCTATTAGGACTCGCTTTCGCTACGGCTCCGCGCCTTCGACGCTTAACCTCGCCACGTACCAGTAACTCGCCGGCTCATTATGCAAAAGGCACGCAGTCAGGCCTTCCGTCTTGCGACGGCATAGCCCTCCTGCCGCTTGTAAGCAAACGGTTTCAGGTTCTTTTTCACTCCCCTCACCGGGGTTCTTTTCGCCTTTCCCTCACGGTACTGGTTCACTATCGGTCGCCGGGGAATATTTAGCCTTGGAGGGTGGTCCCCCCAGATTCCTACGGGGTTGCACGTGTCCCGTAGTACTTGGGAACGCTCACCAGAGAGATCAGTGCGATTTCGTCTACCGGGCTATCACCGTCTGTGGCGGCTCTTTCCAGAGCCTTCGACTATCGCCTGATTTGGTAACTCTCCGGGTTGCCCCCGTGAGCGCCCCGCAACCCCAGGCCCGATCGCTCGGACCTGGTTTAGGCTGGTGCCCTTTCGCTCGCCGCTACTCGGGCAATCGCGGTTGCTTTCTTTTCCCTCGAGGTACTGAGATGTTTCAGTTCCCCCGGTTCGCGTGCCGTGACCTATGGATTCAGTCACGGACGAGTGGGCATTACCCCACCCAGGTTCCCCCATTCGGACATCCTCGGATCGGTGCCTGCTTGCGGCTCCCCGAGGCTTATCGCAGCTTGCCACGTCCTTCATCGCTTCCCGGCGCCAAGGCATCCACCGTTCGCTCTTAGTAGCTTGACCACGAACTCTGGAGAACATCGCCTGGCTACACTCGAGAATCTCCGTATTCGGTTGTCAAAGATCACCAGCGAGTGAAACTCGCTCGAGACCCGTCACGCCTGGTGGAGATGACCGGATTCGAACCGGCGACCCCCTGCTTGCAAAGCAGGTGCTCTCCCAGCTGAGCTACATCCCCGCCGCAACTGGTGGGCCTTCCTGGGATCGAACCAGGGACCTCGCGCTTATCAAGCGCGCGCTCTAGCCACCTGAGCTAAAGGCCCCAGGCCAAAAAATGCTACTGGCCACCTGAAGGTGACGAGCGGGAAACGAAGCTGGAGAGCCCGACAGTGAGAGATCCATCGGATCGAGCAGACTGCCGGACTCTCGAAGCTCCTTAGAAAGGAGGTGATCCAGCCGCAGGTTCCCCTACGGCTACCTTGTTACGACTTCACCCCAATCACCAACCATACCTTGGGCGCCTGCGTCCTTGCGGTTAGCTCGACGACTTCTGGTACAACTGGCTTTCGTGGTGTGACGGGCGGTGTGTACAAGGCCCGGGAACGTATTCAGCGCAGCCTGCTGATCTGCGCTTACTAGCGATTCCTACTTCATGCAGGCGAGTTGCAGCCTGCAATCCGAACTGAGATCGGCTTTCTGGGATTGGCTCCCCCTTGCGGGTTGGCAACCCTCTGTACCGACCATTGTAGCATGTGTGTAGCCCTGGACATAAGGGGCATACGGACTTGACGTCATCCCCCCCTTCCTCCAGCTCTTCGCCGGCAGTTCCCTAAGAGTGCCCGGCCGAACCGTTGGCAACATAGGGTGAGGGTTGCGCTCGTTGCGGGACTTAACCCAACACCTCACGGCACGAGCTGACGACAGCCATGCACCACCTGTGTAGGCTCCTGACTTAACAGGTCGTCCCCCTTTCGGGTTCCTACTTCCTACATGTCAAGCCCAGGTAAGGTTCTTCGCTCTGCATCGAATTGAACCACATGCTCCACCGCTTGTGCGGGCCCCCGTCAATTCCTTTGAGTTTCAACCTTGCGGCCGTACTCCCCAGGCGGACGACTTAATGCGTTAGCTGCGGCACGGAATGGACTGAACCACCCCACACCTAGTCGTCATCGTTTACAGCGTGGACTACCGGGGTATCTAATCCCGTTTGCTCCCCACGCTTTCGCGCCTCAGCGTCAGGAAATGCCCAGAGACCCGCCTTCGCCACCGGTGTTCCTCCCGATCTCTACACATTTCACCGCTACACCGGGAATTCCAGTCTCCTCTGCATCCCTCAAGAACGGCAGTATCGGCCGACGTTCTTCGGTTGAGCCGAAGGATTTCACGACCGACTTGCCATCCCGCCTACGCGCCCTTTACGCCCAGTAATTCCGAGCAACGCTTGCCCCCTCTGTCTTACCGCGGCTGCTGGCACAGAGTTGGCCGGGGCTTCCTCTGAAGGTACCGTCAGATGCCGGCGTTGTTCACGCCGACACCCTTCTTTCCCTCTGACAGGGGTTTACGACCCGAAGGCCTTCGTCCCCCACGCGGCGTCACTCCGTCAGGCTTTCGCCCATTGCGGAAAATTCCCCACTGCTGCCTCCCGTAGGAGTCGGGACCGTGTCTCAGTTCCCGTGTGGCTGGTCGTCCTCTCAGACCAGCTACCCGTCATCGCCTTGGTGAGCCGTTACCTCACCAACTAGCTGATAGGCCGCGAGCCCCTCCAAGAGCGGTAGCTTGCGCCACCTTTCCTTCCCAGGTCTGGCGACCCGGGAAACGTATCCAGTATTAGCCTCCCTTTCGAGAGGGTATCCCGGTCTCGAGGACAGGTTACCCACGTGTTACTCACCCGTACGCCACTCGGACCGCCGAATTATTGCTAACCCGACGATCCTCGTTCGACTTGCATGTGTTAAGTACGCCGCCAGCGTTCGCTCTGAGCCAGGATCAAACTCGCCATAAAAAGCGATGAACCTGGTCCTCAAGCTCGAACGGTCACTGCGATGCTGCTTGCGAGTCACTCGGTCGAGCGCAAGGCTCGTTAGAACGGATGGTGCTCACACCTTTTCGGTGAGCCAGTAGCATATCCAGATTTCAAAGAGCCCTACGGTCAGCTTGGAAGGTGACCGGCTTACAACGTCTCTACACGCGCGACGTCCGCGAGCGAAAACTCACTATACGAGCCTACCCCTTATCTGTCAAGTCTTTCCGCGGCCTCTCGGCATCTCCGACCGGCCAGCCTCAGGCCACCATGGCCAAGTGGTACGTCTTCTTGCCCTTCCGAATGACGATGAACCTTCCGTATCGCGCGAGGTCGCGCGAGACCTGCGTGTCGGGGTCCCTGACCGGCTGGCCGTTGACGTGGATGGCCCCGGCGGCGATCAGCTCTCGCCCTCGCCGCTTCGACTCGGCGAGACCCGCGCGCGTCAGAAGCTCGACGATCGAGAGCGAGCGCAGCTCCGCCTCGGTCAGCACCGTCGTCGGCATTCCCTGGCAGGCCTGCACGAGCTGCCGTTCCGTCAGCTGCCCGAGGTCGCCGCTGAAGAACGCGGCGCTGATCTCCTCGGCCTCGCGCGTGGCCGCATCGCCATGCACGAGCGTCGTGACCTCTCGCGCCAGGACCCGCTGCGCCTCGCGCGTCTCCGGATGCCGGCGTACCTGAGTCTGCAGGTCGTCGATCGGCTCGCGCCCGAGGAACGTGAAATACTTGAGGAAGCCGACGACGTCGGCGTCGCTAGTGTTGAGCCAGAACTGGTACATCTCGTAGGGCGAGGTCTTCGCGGCGTCGAGCCACACGGTCCCGCCCTCGGTCTTCCCGAACTTCGTCCCATCCGCTTTCTCGATCAACGGCAGCGTCAAGCCGAACGCGGCCGCGCCCTCCACCCGGCGGATGAGGTCCGTCCCGGCGGTGATATTACCCCACTGGTCGCTGCCGCCGATCTGCACCGTGCAGCTGTGCTGACGGAACAGGCACAGGAAGTCGTACGCCTGCAACACCTGGTAGCTGAACTCCGTATAAGAGAGACCCGCGTCTGCCCGGCTCATGCGGGATCGCACCGACTCGCGGGCCAGCATGCTGCCGAGCGAGAAGTGCTTGCCGACATCGCGGAGGAACGAGATCACCTCGAGCTTCGACAGCCACTGGTAGTTGTCGGCCAGGACCGCCGCGCGCGCGCCGCCGGTGAAATCAAAGAACCGCTCCACCTGCCGCTTGAGCCGTTCGGCCCACTCCGCCACCTGCTCCTCGAGGTTGAGCAAGCGCTCGCCCGACTTACCGCTCGGGTCGCCGATCAGTCCCGTGCCGCCCCCGACGAGCACGATCGGGCGGTGGCCCATGAGCTGGGCACGTCGGAGCGCGAGGAGCGGCACGAGGCTGCCGACGTGTAGGCTGTCGGCCGTCGGGTCGAAGCCGCAGTAGATCGAGCGGGGCGCCCCGGCGAGATGCGCGTCCAGCTCGCCGAGGCTGGTCGCGTCCACGATCAGCCCGCGCCACTCGAAGTCGCCGAGCAACTGCGATCGCGCGCCCGTCCTCATCTCATCACTCGCTGCGGCGCCCCATTCTACGACGAACGCGCCGCTCCGCGAAAAGCTCGGAGAGCGCGCGGTACCCACGGTCGACCCGCCCGGTATAATAGGGCCGATGGCCGCTCCGGAGAACCCGTCCCCCGAGCCCAGCCCTCCGCGCTCGCCCGTCCACTACTGGGTCCGCCGCGCGCTGATCGCGATCGGCGTGCTGACGCTGGCGGCGGGCGCCGCGGGCGGCGTCGTGGCACTCTGGGCGCTGTCGATCCTCCCGCGTTCGCTCCCGTCGGTCACCGCCCTCGAGACGCTGCAGCCCATCCAGGGCAGCAAGCTCTACGACGACAACGACGAGTTTCTGACCGAGCTGCACGTCGAGCGCCGGATCTTCGTGCCGCTGGCACAGATCCCGCAGACCCTCCGCGACGCCGTCATCGCGACGGAGGACCGGCGGTTCTACTCTCACTGGGGCATGGACCCGATCGGCATCGCCCGCGCGATCGTCCAGAACTACCGGCGCGGGCGGATCGTCGAGGGTGGCAGCACGATCACGCAACAGCTCGCGAAGGTGCTCTTCCTCACGGCGGACAAGAGCCTCGAGCGGAAGCTCAAGGAAGCCGTCCTGGCGCTCGAGCTCGAGCACCGCTACTCCAAGGACCGCATCCTCGAGATGTACCTGAACCAGGTGTACTTCGGCCACGGCGCGTACGGGGTCGAGGCGGCGGCGCGAACGTACTTCGGCAAGTCGGTGCCCGAGCTGAGCGTCCGCGAGGCCGCGCTCCTCGCGGCGCTGCCGCGGGCGCCGTCGAGCTACTCGCCGTTCGACCACGCCAACGCGGCCAAACGCCGGCGCGAGGTCGTCCTCCGCCGGATGGTCGAGTACGGCGCGCTGAAGGACCAGGAGGCGAAACGGATCGCCAGGTCGGACCTTGGTCTCATTCCGCCCGAGCGGCGTCGGACCACGGGCCAGTACTTCCTCGACTATGTCCAGCAGACGCTCGAGGCGAAATACGGCGCCGACCTCGTCTTCAAGGGCGGCCTGAGCATCTACACGACCCTGAATCCCTCGATGCAGCTCGCGGCGGAGCGCGCGATGCGCGAAGGGCTGAAGGCCCTCGAGGGTCGCTCCGCCACGGCGCGGGCCGGCGAGAACCCCGAGGGCGCTATCGTCACGCTCGAGCCGCAGACCGGCTACGTCAAGGCGCTGGTCGGCGGTTATGACTACCTCCGCAGCGAGTTCAACCGCGCGGTCCAGGCCAAGCGCCAGCCCGGATCGGCGTTCAAGCCATTCATCTACATCGCGGCGCTCGAGATGGGCTTCACGCCGGCCACGAGCATCGAGGACTCGCCGGTGTCGTACGCCGTGGGGGCCAACAGTCAGGCGTGGAAGCCCGAGAACTACGACCGCATATTCCGCGGCCCCACGACGCTTCAGCAGGCGCTCGAGGAGTCGGTCAACGTCGTCACCGTCAAGCTCCAGGAACGCGTCGGCATCAACAAGACCATACAGGTGGCGCGGCGGCTCGGCATCACGAGCCCGCTCGACATCAACCTGAGCCTGGCGCTCGGGACCTCCGACCTGTCGCTGCTCGAGTTGACGTCGGCCTACAGCGCGCTCGCGAACCAGGGCGTCTGGATGCCGCCGGTGACGGTCCGCTACATCACCGACGCCGAGGGAAAGCTGCTCGAGGAGCACGTGCCCGAAGGGCGCGAGGCCGTGACGCCCGAGACGGCGTACGTGATCACGCAGATGCTCCGCGGCGTGGTCGAGCGGGGAACGGGCGTGGCCGCGAAAGCCCTCGGCCGGCCGATCGCCGCCAAGACCGGCACGACCAACGACTACTCGAACGCCTGGTTCATCGGGTTCACGCCGCGCCTCGCGACGGGCGTGTGGGTCGGCTACGACCGGCCGCGGAGTCTCGGGCGCGACGAGACCGGCTCGCGCGTCGCAGTACCGATCTGGGTCACGTACATGGCCAAGATCCTTGTCGACAGCCCCAAAGAGGACTTCCCCGTGCCCGACCGCGTCGTCACGCTCCTCGTGGACGAGGATCCCTCCGGCGAGTGCGTCCAACTCGTGCCCATGGCGTTCATCAAGGGGACCGAGCCACAGGTCTTGTGCTCGGGCTTCGGCCAGCGCCGGGCCGAGTCGACGCCGACCCCCGGAGCGGGTTCGGCGCAGGCGGGCACCCGGCCCAAGCCCGAAAATCCCTAGCTCGTCACCGCCGGGTAGCGGGCGCGGACGGCCGACCACCCGACGCCGTCGGTGAGCAGCTCGCGAAAGACCGTCTCCAGCTCCGTGATCGGCACGCGAATCTGTTCCATGGAGTCCCGCTCCCGGATCGTCACCTTCCCGTCACCGACCTCGCCGCGCTCGGTGTCGCCGACCGTCTGGACGTCCACGGTCACGCAGTAGGGCGTGCCGACCTCGTCCTGGCGGCGGTAGAGCCGGCCGATCGCCGCGGTATCGTCGTAGGCGCTCACCCACCGGCGCGCCAGGCGACGCTGGATCTCGCGGGCCGTCGCGACGATCGCGTCCCGCTTCTTCAAGAGCGGGAGCACCGCGATCTTGACCGGGGCGAGGTCCGCATGGAGGCGCAGCAGGACCCGCTTCTCACCGCGCACCTCCTCCTCGCGGTAGGCGTCCACGAGAAACGCCAGCACCGACCGGTCCGCGCCGGCCGAGGGCTCGATGACGTAGGGCACGACGTGTGTCTTCCGCTCCTCGTCGAAGTAGGTCAGCGACTTGCCGCTCGCCTCGCTGTGCTGCTTGAGGTCGAAGTCGGTACGGTTGGCGATGCCCTCGAGCTCGCTCCATCCCATCGGGAACTCGTACTCGATGTCGGCCGTGCGCTTGGCATAGTGGGCGAGCTCGTCCTTCTCGTGCTCCCGGAGGCGCAGGTGCTCGCGGCGAATGCCGTAGCGCTCGTACCAGGCGAGGCGCTCCTGGATCCAGCGCTCGTGCCAGACCTCGTCCGCCGGCCGGCCGTCGATCACGTCGCTCGGGTTGACGAAGTACTCGATCTCCATCTGCTCGAACTCGTGCGTCCGGAAGATGAAGTTCCCTGGCGTGATCTCGTTGCGAAAGGACTTGCCGATCTGGGCGATCCCGAAGGGGAGCTTGAGCCGCGTGGCCTGGAGCACGTTGTCGAAGTTGACGAAGATGCCCTGCGCGGTCTCCGGCCGCAGGTACGTCACCGCGGCGTCCTCCTCCACAGGTCCCATGAAGGTCTTGAACATCAGGTTGAACTGGCGCGGCGGGGTGAGCTCGCCCTTGCCGCACGCCGGGCAGAGCGTCCGCCGCGCGCCGCAGTGCGTGCAGGGCTCGCCACCAGGGATCTCGAACTTGTTGCCCTTGGTCGCGGGGCAGTAGTGGATCCACGGTGTCGCGTCGAGCTGGTCGGCGCGAAAGCGCCGCCGGCACGCCTTGCAGTCGACCATGGGGTCCGTGAAGTGGTCGAGGTGACCGCTCGCCTTCCAGACCTTCGGGTGCATCAGGATCGCCGCGTCCAGCCCGACCATGTCGGGCCGCAGGTAGACGTTGTCGCGCCACCACACGCGCTTGACGTTGTTCTTCAGCTCGACGCCGAGCGGGCCGTAGTCCCAGCACGAGGCGATGCCGCCATAGATCTCGCTCGACTGGAAGATGAAGCCACGGCGCTTGCACAGCGAGACGATCACGTCCAGCTTCATGGGCTCCCCTCGCCCGCGGCTCTCGCTCGCACTGCCACGTTCATGGGCTCACCGTCAGGCGCGTCCTCCGGAGGTAGGCTCGAGCCGTCGCACCTCGCGGAGGAACTTGGCCGCGCGCGTCGGCTGGCCGATGAGTCGCGAGACCTGGGTCTCCAGGAGGGCGCCGATCTCGCTCTCGCTCCTGCCGACCGGCGTGACGAGCGCCTCGTCCCAGCGCGCCGAGCGGAGTCGCTCGAACGCCGCGAGCGCCGCGGATGAGGCAGGGACCGTCCCCGCGTCCTCGCGCGCACACGGCTCGCAAACGACGCCGCCCGCGCCGAGAGCGGGCCGGGGGAACGGGTAGGCCCGACCGCACTCCGTACACGCGTCCAGGCGCGGCCGGTGACCCAGCGTCTCGAGCGCGCGCACGCCGAAGCAGAGCGCGACGCGCGACGGCGGGACCGGCCCCTCCAGGGCGCGCAGGCTCCGGATCAGCAGCGCATAGAGCGCCACGTGCCGGTCGCGCTCGGCCGTCAGGCGCGCCACCCACTCGACGATCCACGACGCCTGCCCGAGCCGCTCGAGGTCTCCACGCACCCGGCCGAACGGGCGCACGATGTCGAAGTGGTCGATCCGGACCAGCTCGCTCCGGTCCGTGTCGAAGAAGACCAGCTCGCCGAGCGTGAAGAGCTCGAGGGCGCCGGCGAACCGCGACCGGAGCCGGCGCGAGGCCTTGGCGACGCCGCGGATCTTGCCGAAGTCGCGTGAATAGAAGGTCACGACCCGGTCGCTCTCGCCGAGGGGGAACGAGCCGATGACGACCGCCGCCGACTTGCCGAGCCCCATCACGACGTCAGCATGAAGCCGAACTCGCGCAGCGCCCGCCCGTCGCGGCGCCAGTGCCGGCGGACCTCGACCGTCAGCCCGAGGTACGCTTTGATCCCGAAGAACGCCTCGAGCTCCCGCCGCGCAGCCGTGCCGATGCGCTTGAGCATCGCCGCACCCTTGCCGATGAGGATGCCTTTCTGGGACTCCTGCTCGACGAAGACCGTGGCCCGGATATAGAGGCACGCGGGGTCCTTCCGCTCGACGAGCTCCTCGACGCGCACCGCCACGGCGTACGGCACCTCCTGCCGCGTGAGGAGGAACACCTTCTCGCGGATGATCTCCGCGACCCAGAAGGTCTCGGGCTGGTCGCTGGTCGCGTCCTCGGGGAAGAAGGGCGGGTGCTCCGGCAGGATCCCCATGATCAGCGCCAGCAGCCGGTCGCAGTTGGTGCCCTCGGTGGCGGAGACGGGGACGAGCTCGCGGAACGGATGCGCGCCCCGCCACGCCTCGAGGACCGGCAGCATCCGCCCCTTCGGCCGCACGAGGTCGGCCTTGTTGAGCACGCAGAAGACCGGTCCTCGGTAGGCCTCGAGCGGCTCCAGCACGAGCCGGTCCGGATGGATGCGCTGCGCGGCGTCCACGACGAGGCAAACGAGGTCGACCTCCTCGACCGCGCGGCGCGCGGTCTGCTGCATGAAGGCACCGAGCCTGCCGGCGGACGTGTGGAGCCCGGGCGTGTCGACGAAGACGATCTGCGCGCCCGGGAGGTTCTTGATGCCGGTGATCCGGTTGCGCGTCGTCTGTGGGCGCGGCGAGACGATCGCGAGCTTTTGGCCCACGAGGCGATTCAGGAGGGTCGACTTGCCCGTGTTCGGGCGGCCGATGAGCGAAACGAACCCTGCGCGGGTCATTGTAGCGGGGTCCGCGAGGCCGGGATCAACCGCAGGTGGCCTGAGAAAGGCACGCTCAGCTCCGTTGGTGGCCCGAGACGAGGCGCGATCCGGCTGCGTTCCGCATAGCGCTCTTCATTCCAGAAGACCCTTCCAGAGCCTCGCGGGCACCCGGCGGCGGTCCGACACGAGGATCTGCCGCTCGCGCCCGTGCATGAGCTCCGCCTCGACGGGATCCCGGTCGTCATACCCCGCGAGGTGGAGCACGCCGTGCGTGACGAGCAGGTCGAGCTCGAGCGGAAGCGGCACGCGGAGCCGGCGCGCCTGGCGCCGGGCCGTGTCCGCGGAGATCACGATCTGGCCCATGAGCGGACTCGGCCCGGGGACTTCCAGCGGGAACGCGAGGACGTCGGTGCGCCGCCGAACGCCACGCCAGGCGGCGTTCAGCCGGCGGATCTCGTCATCGCCGACGACGAGGACCTCGACGGTGCCCCCGGCCCGCCCCACCGACGCGAGGGCCGCGCGCGCCGCCCGCGCCAGACGCGCCGGCCGGACGGCGACACGCCGCTGACGATTCGCGACCGCCACCGCCATCAGGTACCGTCGGCGGCGTGCCCATTATCGCGGGTCCGCGCGCCGTGGACGTCGTATGCGCGGACGATCGCGGACACGAGCCGGTGGCGGACGACGTCCCCTTCGTCGAAGTAGACGAACTCGATGCCCTCGACGCCCCGGAGCACGGTCTGGACCTCGATCAGCCCCGAGCCGCGAGAGGCCGGCAGGTCCACCTGGGTGATGTCACCGGTGATCACCATCTTCGAGTTGAACCCGAGGCGGGTGAGGAACATCTTCATCTGCTCGGTCGTGCTGTTCTGCGCCTCATCGAGGATGATGAACGCGTCGTTGAGTGTCCGGCCGCGCATGTACGCGAGCGGCGCGATCTCGATCGCCCCCTTCTCCATGAGGCTCTGGACCTTCTCCGCCTCGAGCATGTCGTAGAGCGCGTCGTAGAGCGGGCGCAGGTAGGGGTGGACCTTCTCGTAGAGGTCGCCGGGCAAGAAGCCGAGACGCTCGCCGGCCTCCACGGCCGGCCGGGTCAGCACGATCCGCGCGACCTCGCGCTTCATCAGCGCCGAGACCGCCATCGCCACGGCGAGGAACGACTTGCCGGTGCCCGCGGGCCCGATCGCGAAGACCATATCGTGCTTGCGGATCGCGTCAACGTACCGCTTCTGGCCCGGCGTCTTCGGCGTGACCCACTTCTTCCGGGACGGGACCGCGATCGCGTCGTTGAAGACCGCCTTGAGGTCCGCCTCCTCGTTGTCCGACAGCATCCTCAGCGCCGCGCGCACCTCCATCGTGCGTACCGGGGCGCCGGAGCGGACGAGCTCGGCGAGCTGGACGAGCGCACGCTCGGCCTTCCGGACCTGGCGTTCGTCTCCCTTGAGCATGATGTCGTGGCCGCGCGCGACGATGCGGATATCGAGCTCGTGTTCCAGCGTCCGGAGATGGTCGTCGTTGCGCCCGAGGAGGGGGAGCAGCTCGACGTCGGGGGCGAGGGAGATTCGTCGCGTGATCGTGGTGGCTTCGCTCAACTCCTGGGTTCCCTCCCCAAGTGTATCACTCGGGCGGTAGATCGAGCTTGATGTGCAGCTCCTTCAGGCGCGCCGGCGACACCGGCGCCGGGGCCTCCATCATGAGGTCCTGAGCCTGCTGGTTCATCGGGAACGCGATCACCTCACGGATGTTCGTCTCCCGCGCGAGCAGCATGACGATCCGGTCGATGCCCGGCGCCGAGCCCCCGTGGGGCGGGGCGCCGAACTTGAACGCGTTCAGCATCCCCCCGAAGCGCGCCTCGACCTCCTCCTTGCTGTACCCGGCGATGGCGAAGGCTTTGTACATGATGTCCGGCCGGTGGTTTCGGATCGCGCCGCTCGACAGCTCGACCCCGTTGCACACGATGTCGTACTGGTAGGCCTTGATCGTGAGCGGGTCCTGCGTCTCCAGCGCCGCGAGGCCGCCCTGGGGCATCGAGAACGGGTTGTGGCTGAACTCGATCTTCCCGGTCTCCTCGTTCAGCTCGTACATCGGGAAGTCGGTCACCCAGCAAAACCGGAACACGTTCTCCTCGATCAGGCCGAGCTCCTCGCCGAGGCGGCGAAGCAGTCGTCCGGCGAGCCGCTCGGCCACGGCACGCCGCTCGCAGACGAAGAAGATCGCGTCTCCGTCGGTCGCCCCCGTTTGGGAGCGGAGCATGCCGAGCCGCGGCGCGTCCAGAAACTTGGCGATGGGCCCCTTCGCCCCGCCCGCCGCGAGCGTCACGTAGCCCAGGCCCGGCGCGCCCTGCTCACGAGCCCACTGGTTGAGCTTGTCGAAGAAGCTGCGGGGCTGCGCCCCCGCCTGGGGCGCGCGCACGCCGCGGACGACACCACCCCCGGCGATCGCCCCGGCAAACACGGCGAACCCCGAGTCGCGGAACGCCGCCGTGACGTCGTTGATCACGAGCGGATTGCGCAGGTCCGGCTTGTCGCTGCCGTACTTCAGCATCGCCTCGTCGAACGGGATCCGGGGGAACGGCGGCGGCGTCACGGCGCACTCCGGGCGGAACTCCTCGAAGACGCCGTGCAAGACGGGCTCGATCGCTGCGAACACGTCCTCCTGGGTGACGAACGACATCTCGAAGTCGAGCTGGTAGAACTCGCCGGGCGACCGGTCGGCACGGCTGTCCTCGTCACGGAAGCACGGGGCGATCTGGAAGTAGCGATCGAACCCGGCGACCATCAGGAGCTGCTTGAACTGCTGCGGCGCCTGCGGCAGCGCGTAGAACTTCCCCGGGTGGACGCGGCTGGGCACGACGTAGTCGCGCGCGCCCTCTGGGGAGCTCGACGTGAGGATCGGCGTCTGGAACTCGGTGAAGCCGGCCGCGATCATGCGCCGGCGGATCGACGCGATGACATGGCTCCGGAGCAGGATGTTCCGATGGAGCTTCTCTCGCCGGAGGTCGAGGAAGCGGTAGCGGAGGCGTATGTCCTCCGGATACTCGACGTCGCTATTGACCTGGATCGGCAGGGGCTCGGCGACCGAGAGGATCTCGAGGTCCTCGACGGCGAGCTCGATCTCCCCCGTGGGGAGCTTGGGGTTCACGGCCGCGGGCGCGCGGGCCACCACCGTCCCGGTCACCGTGACGACGCTCTCGAGGCGGAGCCCCTCGGCAGTCTTGAAGTGCGGGCTCGAGCGGTCGAACACGCACTGAGTCAGGCCGTAGTTGTCGCGGAGGTCGATGAACAGGAGGCCGCCGTGGTCGCGTTTGCGATGGATCCAACCCGACAGCCGCGCCGTGGCGCCCGTGTGCTGGGCCCGGAGCTCGCCGCACGTATGCGTCCGGTAGCGGGGCAGCCCGTCGCTCACGCCCGCCCCCCGAGCGCCAGCAGCTCGTCGACGAGCCCGGACAGCTCCACCGTGCGCTGGGCGCCCGACCCGAGCTCGCGGACGATCGCCTCGCCGCGCGCGAGCTCGTCGGGGCCGAGGATCACAGCGTGGAGGACACCCAGCCGCTTGGTGTGCTCCAGCTTGTTCGCCCGTTCGAGCTCCTTCCCGAGCTTGCGCTCGCCATGGCCGACCTCGACGACGACGCCTCTCGACCTCAATAGGCTGGCGAGGGGCAGGAGGCGCATCAACGCGGCTTCGCCGAGCGGGATCAGGAAGACGCCGGGTCGGCGCGCCCCCCACCCCTCCGGGCCTTCGTCGGGCAGGAGCTGAACGACACGCTCGACTCCGACCGCGAAGCCGATGCCCGGGTCGGGCGGACCGCCGAGCAGCTTGATCAGTCCGTCGTACCGCCCGCCCCCGGCCACCGCGTTCTGGGCGCCGAGCTCCGTCGTCGTGAGCTCGAAGGTCGTCCGCACGTAATAATCCAGGCCTCGGACCAGCCGCGGGCTCACGACGTAGCGCACCCCCATCGCCTCGAGATACTCCCGTGTCTTCCCGAAGTGCGCCGCGCAGTCCGAGCAGAGGAACTCGGCGAGCGCCGGTGCGCGGTCGAGCACCGGTCGGCACTCTCGCTTCTTGCAATCGAGCACCCGCAAGGGATTGCGCTCGATCCGCTCCCGGCACTCCTCACAGAGGCGGTCGGCGTTCGCGCGCAGATAGCGGACGAGCTCCGTCCGATAGCGCGGCCGACACTCGGGGTTCTCGTCGCCGAGCGAGTTGATCTCGACCTGCAGTCGCGTCGCAAGATCGAGCCGCTGGAAGAACTCGACGAGCATCGCGACCACCTCCGCATCGAGCGACGGGTGCTCGTCGCCGAGCGCCTCCACGTCGAGCTGATGGAACTGGCGATACCGACCCGCCTGGGGCCGCTCGTACCGGAACATGGGACCCAGCGTGTACAGCTTGATCGGCTTCGGGTGCACGAAGAGGCCGTGCTCGATGTACGCGCGGAGGAGTCCCGCCGTCGCTTCGGGTCGGAGCGTCACGGAATCGCCGCCCCGATCCTGAAACGTGTACATCTCCTTCTGAACGATGTCGGTCGTCTCGCCGATGCTCCGGGCGAAGAGTTCAGTGCGCTCAAAGATCGGCAGGCGAATCTCCTCATAGCTGTATGAGTCGAACACGTCGCGCGCGATCCGTTCAACCCGGCGCCACTTCTCGCCTTCGCCGGGCAGGATGTCGTGCACGCCGCGAACGGCGCGGATCGTCATGAGGACGGCCTTTCCCCGGGCGCCGGCGTCACGCGAAGAGAATGGGGAGCGAAATGGCGAGGCCTGGAAAGACGCCGGGTCGGAACTCGTCGTCGCCGCCGACGGCCGCGGCGAGCCGATAGGCGTCCTCCACCAGCTCGAATGCTTCGACCGTCTTCGCTTCGGGGTCCACCAGCCAGTAGTGCCGGACACCGAGCCGAGCGTAAGCGTTCAGCTTCCTCACGCGATCGCGCCGGGCCGTCCCGGGCGACAGGACCTCCACGAGAAGGTCGGGAGCCCCCTCCACCCCGCGCTCGGCGACGATGCCGAGGCGGTCCCTGACCACGAAAACAAGGTCGGGCACGACAGTGGTCCTGGGATCCAGAATCACGTCGAACGGCGCGACGTACACCTTGCCCAGGTCGTGAGCCCGCACGTAGCCGTGGAGGATCGCGAACAGGTTCCCGACCGCCTCCTGGTGAGCGCGACGCGGCGACGGCTCGGCGAACAGCATCCCGTCGACGATCTCGTACCGCAGTCCGTCGTCGGGCAGCGCGCAGTAGTCCTCGTAGGTCAGTCCCGAACGTCCGGTCTCTACCGAGTACCGTGTCCCGGCCTCGCTCATGCCGTCAGTGTACCGCGACCGGCGGTCATCGCGCGGTGCCTCGGTAGTCGTTCTTCAATGCAATATCGTTCTGCCGCCGAGCGGCGGATCATCGGGATGACCGGGGCGCGCGGAAGCGGACCCGGAGCGTGAGCGCCGGACTCAATCCGGAGTCGTCACGATGATCTGCGTTTCACCCATCGTGTTGAGCCAGTTCTGGTAGCGAACGACGGCAATCACCAGGGTCGGCGCGCTCTCCCCGGGGATTGCCCCGAGCGCCGTCACCGTGCCCTCGAAGCCCGAGTTGACCGTCTGAAACCGATAGCCGGCTGGCCCTTTGTAGACGACGGCCAGCCGTCCCGGGAGCTGGTTCTGCGGGACCACGATCTCGTCGATCCCGTCGCCGTCGAGGTCCACGGCGAGCGGCGGCGGCTCCGAG
>Ga0209801_1000241_pt1 | contig 38655 bp, 29 predicted proteins | sample GraSoiAngelo_127_FD_185884 | JGI IMG/M metagenome (GOLD analysis project Ga0209801, IMG submission 185884) | Grasslands soil microbial communities from the Angelo Coastal Reserve, California, USA - 14_0927_09_40cm (SPAdes) (version 2) | ecosystem: Environmental > Terrestrial > Soil > Grasslands ... | reverse complement strand
GCTCATGCGACTCGACGCGCTCATGAACCGCCTCGTCGAGGCGGATCAGACCGGGGCGGGGATCGAGCCCCTGCAAGTCGCGAGCGAACTGGGCCAGATCCGACAGCTTCTCGCCGAAGCGCCCGCTGTGGTTCGCGCGAAGGGTGGTCAAAACCATTTCAGGTGCGAATCCTGCGGGACGATCTCGCACGGCGAGCGCCAACCCGAGAAGTGCCCGACATGCGGCGGGCGCAAGTTTTTCGCCGCCGATATAGAGCAACCGTTCGTGGAGTCCGGGGCCGGCTAGACCACGCGTTCGCCGTCTTTGTGACGGACGAGACACTCCCGGCCCTTGCGCCCTTGCTGCGGACCCCTTACATTTCGGTCACTTAACTATTTGGAGTCCGAACCAGTGACCACGGTCGTCGAACGCAATGCCCCAGCAAAGAGCGAGGACCTCGAGCTCGCAGGGCTCCTCCTGAACACCCTGCGCGTCATCAAGATGGCCACCGCCGCGAACCGCGAGCACAGCCACGTCTCGGCGAACCGCGCCGGCGTGATGTGGCAGCTTCGCGAGCGCGCGATGCGAAGCGGTGACCTCGCGCAGCGCTGCGCGATGACCGCGCCGGCGCTTACGGAGCTCGTCGATTCGCTCACGCGTGACGGACTCGTCCGGCGCCTCGAGGATCCGGCCGACCGGCGTGTCGTGCTCGTCGAGCTGACCGGTCAGGGGCGCCGCGAGCTCGACAAATACAGCGAGATCATGAAGCGGGGTGTAGCCAGCGTGCTCGCGAGGCTCCCCGCCGAGAAGCGCGCGCGCCTGCGCGTGGCGCTGACGGATCTCAACGACTCGATCGAAGCCATGACCAAGGAGACCGCCAATGCCCGCTGAAATGACACGCAATGCCCGCATCCTTGCGACGATCGGAGTGGCGCTCGCGTTGTTCCTCGCCGCGCTCGACCAGACCATCGTCGGAACGGCTCTGCCCCGCATCGTCGCTGAGCTCAATGGGCTCGACTACTTCGCATGGGTGGCGACGGCGTACCTCGTAACTTCGACCGTACTCACTCCGATCGCCGGGAAGCTAGGCGACCTGTTCGGTCGGAAGCCGTTCCTGCTTGCCGGGATGATCGGATTTGTGATCGCCTCGGCCCTCTGCGGCCAGTCACAGAACATGACCGAGCTCATCGCGTTCCGTGCGTTGCAGGGAATTTTCGGTGGCGTTCTGTTCGCGAGCGTGTTCGCCACCATCGGCGACCTGTACTCACCCGCCCAGCGTGCGAGGCTCCAAGGCGTCTTCGCCGGGATCTTCGGCATCGCCTCCGTCGTCGGCCCGGTCATCGGCGGGTACCTGACCGACAACCTGACGTGGCGCTGGGTCTTCTACGTGAACGTCCCGGTCGGGCTTCTCGCCATCGTCGCCGTGTTCGTCACGCTTCCGATGGTGCGGCACGCCGCGTCGTGGCGCGACATCGACTTCGCAGGCGCCTTCACGCTTGCGGCGTCGATCGTGCCGCTCCTCATCGCCCTGTCGATCACGCGCGACCATGACTTCACCTCCCGCGAGGTGCTCGGGCTCTTGCTCGTCGCCGCGGTGATGGGCGTGATCTTCTTCATCGTCGAGCGACGCACGGATCACCCCGTCGTCCCGTTCGATCTCTGGAAGAACCCGACGTTCTCGGTGTCTACCGCTATCGGATTCCTGCTCGGTTTCGCGATGTTCGGCGCGATTCTCTTCGTGGGCCTCGTGTACCAGGGCGTCCTCGGCATGCCCGCGACGAATTCGGGCCTGCTTATCACGCCCCTCATGGCCGGTCTCATCGTCTCGAGCATCATCACGGGCCAGCTCATGGTCCGGATCAAGCGGTACCGCTACATCGGGACCGTCGGCGCCGTGATTCTGAGCATCGGCCTCTTCCTGCTGGCGCAGGTGACCGTCGGTACGCCTGAGATCGAGGTGGTGCGCGATCTGGCGCTGATCGGGCTTGGCGTCGGCGTCGGGATGCCGCTGTATCTCAACGCGACACAGAGCGCCGTCGACCAACGGTATCTGGGCGTCGTGTCCAGCCAGATCCAGTTCTGGCGGAACATCGGTAGCACGGTCGGCGTGGCGATCCTTGGCGCGGTCCTTTCGCACGAGCTCACCCAGAAGATCGTCGCCTCGATTCCGCCCCAGCTCGCTGGCGCGCTTCCCGCGAACGGCAACGCTCAGGCGATCTTCGATCCGTCCGTCATGCAGAAGATCCCGCCGGCCGTGCTCGTCGCGATCCGCACCGCGCTGGCGTCGTCGCTCCACGACATCTTCCTCATCGCTGCCGTCGTCGCCTCGTTCTCCGTTGTGCTCTCACTCTTCCTACAGGAGGTCCCGCTCCGCGGCCGAGCTGACCGAGTTCGGCAGCCCGAGGTGGAGGCGGCGCCGGCGTTCGGCGAGTAGGCAGGCCTCCGTGCTGATTCACCTGCTTCGGAGGCACCTCGCGCCGTATCAGCGGCAGGTCGCGATCGTCACCGCGCTCCTGCTGCTCCAGTCGGTGGGAAACCTCTACCTGCCCAACCTCAACGCGGACATCATCAACAACGGTGTCGCCAAGGGCGATACCGACTACATCTGGCGCACCGGTGCGGTCATGCTCGGGATCACGCTGTTGCTCGGCCTCTTCGCGATCGTCGCGGTGTACTTCGCCTCCCAGACGTCGATGAGCGTCGGCCGCGACGTCCGCGCTGCGGTCTTCGAACGCGTGCAGAGCTTCTCCGCGCGAGAGATGAACCGGTTCGGGACGGCTTCGCTCATCACCCGCAACACCAACGACGTTCAGCAGGTCCAGCTCTTCGTGCAGATCGCGCTCACGATCCTCGTGAGCGCGCCAATCCTCGCGATCGGTGGCATCGTCATGGCCATTCGCGAGGACGCGACGCTGTCGTGGCTCATCGTCGTGATCGTCCCGCTCATGGCCGCGGTCATCGGCGTGTTGATGTGGATGGCGGTCCCGCTTTTCCGGCAGGTCCAGGTGAAGATCGACCGGATCACGCAGGTGCTTCGGGAACAGATCACCGGCGTACGGGTCGTGCGGGCGTTCATTCGCGTTCGATCGGAGCGCGCACGGTTCGAGACGGCGAACGCGGACCTCACGGCGACCTCGCTGCGCGTCAACCGCATCTTCGCCCTCGCCTTCCCCTCCCTTCTCGCAATCATGAATCTCTCGACCGTCGCGATCCTGTGGTTTGGCGCTGGGCTCGTCGATCGCGGCGACATGCCGATAGGGAACCTCACCGCGTTCCTGCAATACATCATGCAGATCCTCTTCGCGGTGATGACCGCGGTCTTCATGGTCATCCTCGTCCCGCGCGCTGAGGCGAGCGCGCAGCGGATCGTCGAAGTCGTCGAGACGACCTCGTCGATCGCCGAGCCTTTGCGCCCGGTTGCGCCGCAGCAGCTCTCGGGGCTCGTCGCGTTCGCGGACGTGACGTTCGCGTACCCGCACGGCGAGCGTCCCGTTCTGCACGGCTTGACGTTCGAGGCGCGGCCAGGACGGACCACGGCGATCATCGGCGGGACCGGCTCCGGAAAGAGCACGGTCGTGAGCCTCGTGACGCGGAGCTTTGACGTCACGTCTGGCGTCGTCCTTGTGGACGGCCTCGACGTGCGCGAGCAGGCGCTCGATGGGCTCTGGGCACGCATCGGGCTCGTTCCGCAGACCGCGTATCTCTTCAAGGGCACGGTCGCGCAGAACCTCCGCTTCGGCAACGAGAGCGCCACCGACGCGCAGCTCTGGCGCGCGCTCGAGATCGCGCAGGCTCGGGATTTCGTCGCGGCGATGCCCGGCCAGCTCGAGGCGCCGATCGACCAGGGTGGGACCAATGTCTCCGGTGGGCAGCGCCAGCGGCTCGCGATCGCGCGCGCGATCGTGAAGCGGCCGGCGATCTACCTCTTCGATGACTGCTTCTCCGCGCTCGACGCCGGCACCGATGCTCGGCTGCGGATGGCCCTCAAGGCCGAGACGACCGACGCGACCGTGATCATCGTGGCGCAGCGCGTCAGCACGATCCTGCACGCCGACCACATCGTCGTGCTCGACGAGGGACGCATCGTTGGGAGCGGCGCGCACGATGACCTCATGCGTACCAGCGCCGAGTACCGGGAAATCGTCGAATCGCAGCTCGGAGCGGCCGCGGCATGATGATGATGGGGAGGCCGCAAGGTCGCGGCGCGGGTGGACGGCCACAGGCTGGCCAGCGTGGTGGCCCCTTCATGGGCCTCAGCGCGCCGGTCGAGCGCTCCAAGGATTTCCGCGGCACGCTGCGCAAGCTTCTCGCGCGGCTCCGTTCCGAACGCCTCGTCCTCGCCGTCGTCGTCGTGCTGGGCTCTCTCAGCGTCGCATTCAGCGTCATCGGACCGAAGATCGCCGGAAACGCGATGAATGTCATCTTCGACGGTGTGGTCGGCAAGACTCTTCCGGCCGGGGTTCCTAAGGAGCAGATCATCGCGTCGCTCCGGGCCAGCGGGCGGGGTCAGTTCGCGGACATGCTCGCTGCCACCAACGCGGTTCCCGGGGTGGGCATCGACTTTGCGGCGCTCGCCCAGATCCTCGCGCTCGCCGTGGTTGTGTACGCCCTCGCCTCGCTCCTCGCGTGGGCGCAGGCGTACATCATGGCCGGCGTCGCTCAGCGGACCGTCTACGGCATGCGACGTGAGGTCGAGGAGAAGCTCGCGCGGCTGCCACTTCGGTACTTCGACAGCCACGCCCACGGCGATCTCCTGAGCCGCGTGACGAATGACGTGGACAACATCGCGACCACCCTGCAGCAGGGTCTCTCTCAGCTGCTCACATCCGTGCTCACGGTCATCGGCGTTCTCGGGATGATGCTCTGGATCAGTCCCCTCCTTGCCCTGATCTCGGTCATCACGATCCCGCTGTCGTTCGCCGTCACGATCCTGATCGCCGGCCGCTCGCAGAAGGAGTTCATCGCGCAGTGGGCCGAGACCGGCGCGCTGAATGGCCACGTCGAGCAAATGCATAGCGGGCACGCGCTGGTTCAGGTCTTCGGGCGCCGCGTCAGCGCAATTCGGCAGTTCAACGATCAGAACGAGCGGCTCTACCGCGCGAGCTTCCGCGCGCAGTTCCTCTCGGGGATCATCCAGCCCGCGATGCAGTTCCTCTCGAACCTGAACTACGTCGGCGTGGCCGTCATCGGCGGGTATCGCGTGGCGTCCGGCGCGATGAGCCTCGGAGACGTGACTGCATTCATCGCCTACTCCCGGCAATTCACGATGCCGCTCATGCAGATCGCTGCTCAGATGAACCTTCTGCAGTCAGGGCTCGCGTCGGCGGAGCGCGTCTTCGAGTTCCTCGGCGCGCCCGAAGAGACGCCCGATCGGATCGGCGCGACGGCACCCCACGCGACGCGCGGTCACGTCGAATTCGACCGCGTCTCCTTCCGCTACCTGCCGGACAAGCCGCTCATCGAGGACTTCTCGCTTGACGTGCGCCCGGGCGAGACCGTCGCGATCGTGGGGCCGACCGGCGCCGGTAAGACAACGATCGTCAACCTCCTCATGCGCTTCTACGACATCGACGGCGGCGCGATCCGCCTCGACGGTACCGATACGCGGGAGCTACCCCGCGACGCGGTGCGGCGGACGTTCGGGATGGTGCTCCAGGACAGCTGGCTGTTCGCAGGCACGATCCGCGACAACATCGCCTACGGCAAGGAAGGCGCCTCGCTGGACGAGATCGTCGCCGCAGCGACAGCCGCCCACGTCGATCCTTTCGTACGCACGCTGCCCGAGGGCTACGACGCGCTTCTCGAAGAAGAAGCCTCGAACATCTCGGCAGGCCAGCGGCAGCTCATCACTATCGCCCGCGCGTTCCTCGCCGATCCGAGCATCCTCATCCTCGACGAAGCGACCAGCAACGTCGACACGCGCACCGAGGTGCTCATCCAGCAAGCGATGGCGCGCCTCCGTCACGGCCGCACCTCCTTCGTCATCGCGCACCGTCTCTCGACGATCCGCAACGCCGACGAGATCGTGGTCATGGACGCGGGCCGGATCGTCGAGCAGGGCGACCACGCGGAGCTGCTGCGCAAGCAGGGCTTCTACTACGCCCTCTACCAGAGCCAGTTCGCGGAGAGCGTCGGAACCGACCTGACGGGGCGCGCGACGGCTCCCGTCCTTCAACCGGCGGGATAAACGCCGGCTAGCCCCGACCGACGCGCCTCCGGATCGCGGCATCCATCTCGCGTGTGGCCTCGCGCTCCTTGATCACTTGGCGCTTGTCGAAGCGCTTCCGGCCGCGCGCGACAGCGAGCTCGACCTTGGCACGACCGTGTTTGATGTACATCCGCAGCGGGACGAGCGTGTAGCCCTTCTGCGCGACGGTCCCGACGAGCTGTCCTATTTCGTCCTTGTGCAGGAGGAGCTTGCGTGGGCGCAGCGGGTCGTGATTGTCATACGGCGAGTTGGCCCACGGCGCGATGTGGACGTTGCGAAGCCACACCTCGCCGTTCTCGACGCGCGCGTACCCGTCGCGCAGGTTGGCGTGACCCGCGCGCAACGACTTGATCTCGGTGCCGCGCAGCGCGATGCCCGCCTCGAGCCGACTCTCGATCTGATAGTCGAAGCGAGCTTTGCGGTTGTCGGCGAGCTGGACCTGACGCTCGGGCTCCGGAGGCGAAGCTGTCTTTTGGGATGGCATCAGCGAGGAGATTAGGCGGTGAAAACGAAGAGCGGCGGCATCGCTGCCGCCGCTCTCCTTTGCCGGGTCACCAAAGACCCAGTGAGTTAGTGCGCGTTCACCTCAGATCGATTCATTACGAAAGGCTGAAGTGAGCTCACATGGGTCTTTGGATTCCCACTGGCATCGCCCACTCCACATCACCTCCTTTCTTTCGGAATTGATGCTACATGGCGCGGACTTACCGTCAATGTCGCCGCGGATTCACTGGGTGCGCGAATGTCCCGTCTTTTGCGGAACTGCGCTAGCGAAAAATGGCAGTAGCCGCGCAGGGCCTACGGCGCAGCAGCAATACGTAGCTGCGAAGCAGCGAGGCTTACGGCAGATAGCCCATCGGGTTGACGGCGCGTCCGTTCAGGATCGTCATGAAGTGCAGGTGCGGGCCTGTCGTCCATCCGGTCATCCCGACGTACGCGATGATCTGTCCCGCGGAGACGGTCTGCCCGACGGACACGATCGGCCAGTGGAGATCGTCGAGGTGCCCGTAGAGCGTCGAGAAGTTGAAGCCGTGGGCGATGATCACGACGACCGCCGTGTCGCCGTACGCGAGGTACGGGCGGCCGACGGTCACGACCTTCCCGGCCGACGCCGCCCGGATCGGGGTGTATTTCGGCGCGGCGATGTCGATGCCGTTGTGGAAGCCGCCCCAGCGGGCGCCGAAGCCCGACGTGATGGGTCCGCGGAGCGGCCACATCGAGAGCGTGGTCCCGTTGAACGCGCCGAGTCCACTGCCACCGGCCGCGTTCGCGGCGAGGGCTTCGTACTGGGCCTCGGCCTCGTCGAGCTGTCGCGTAAGGGCCGCGGTCGTCTGGTTGGTCTGGCTGACCTGGCCCTGGGCGGCCTGCCGGTTGCCGGCGGCCTCCGCCCTAACCGAGGCGACGTCATCGATCGCCGACTGCGTCTGGGCGACGAGCTTGTCGTACTTATCCTTCGCGCCCGAGAGCTGCTGGCGCTGCGTCGTGATCTGATCGGTGAGGCCGAGGATTTCCTTCTCTTTGCTCGCGGCGTCGTCCTGTTTTTGCTGGGTGTCCGCACGGATGTTGCGGATCTCGTTCGCGAGCTGAACGTCCTGCCGGTTGATGAAGATCATTTCCTGGAGTCGGTTCGCGAATTCGGTGAGCGACGCCGATGAGAGCAGCATCTCGAGAGGACTGATCAGCGCCTGTCGGTACGTTGTCCGCAGGTGGCGCGCGTAGAGGTCCTCCCGGTCCGCGAGCTCCTTCGATTCCTGAGTGGCTTCGGCTTTCAGCGAATCGGCGAGCGCGCGCGTCTCATCGAGCTGGAATGTGACGAGAGCGAGCTGCTCTTCGGCGATCTGGATCTGGTAGAAGAGCTGGTCGGCCTCCGACTGCGCGTTCGCTTGCTTCTCGGCGAGATCGGAGATCCGGGCGTTGGTCTGGTTGACGACGGCCTGGAACTGATTCGCGACGGCCTGGTAGCGCTCCGCGTTGGCGCGTGAGAGCTGCACCGCCCGGGCGAGCTCGTCCTTGCGCTTCAGGGCCGCGGTTATCGGATCGTCAGCGGACGCGGGTTGCGCCAAACCACCAAGGAACGCAGACACAACCAGCGCGACCGTCGTCGCGCGGGCCGCGCGCATCCTCCAAACCCCACCTCCCCGAGCGGGTTGCCGGGGAGTTCCCATGCGGGGTGCATCGTCGCATCCGCTCGTGGCCTGGGTCAAGGCTCGGCGAAGTCTCATTTGGCCAGGTGGGCCCGCACCGAGAGCATGGCCCCACCACCGCCGACGGCGAGGGCGAGGGCGAAAACGCTCCCCACGAGCTGCCAGACGAAGGTCTGTCCGAATGAGAGCGGGAGGATCTCGATGAAGTTGACCATCGCGCTCATGACGGGTCCGGCGGCGACGAGTACGACCGCCGTCGCGGCCACCGCGCCGAGCGCGCCCACGAGCATCCCCTCGAGGATGAAGGGCCAGCGAACGAACCAGTCCGTGGCGCCGACGAGCTTCATGATCTCGATCTCGTCACGACGCGCATGCACGGCGATGCGGATCGTGTTGACGATCACGAAGAGGGCGACGATCAGCATCATCGCTAGGACGGCCAGCCCGCCGAACGAAAGTACTCGCGTGATCGTCAGCAGCTTGTCCACGACCTGCGGGTTATCGACGACGTCGCTCACGACCCCTTTGCCGATCTCCTCGCGTAGCGCGGCGGTGACCCGTGGCGCGTCCTGTGCGCGAGCGAGCTTGACCTCAAGGGATGCCTGGAGCGGGTTCTCGGAGGTGTCGACGATCTGGATGTCGGGCCGCTTCGCCGCGATGTCGACGAGGCGCGCCATCGCTTGCTCTTTCGTGATGTAGTCGACCCGCGAGACGGCCGGATCGGCCTCGATCCGCGCGCGGAGGTCGAGGACGTCCGACACGCGAGCGCCGTCCTCGAGAAAGAGCGCGAGCTCGACTTTGGATTCGAGAACGTTGACCGCTGCCTGGAGACCACGGTCGGTCGCTAGGAAGAACGCGAAGAGCAGGAGCATCAGACCGATCGTGAACGTCGACGCGAGGCTCATGACGGGATTACGCCAGAAGCCCTGCGCGGCCGTCGTGGCCACGTACTCGAGTCGCCTCACGCCGCGTACTGGCCCTCGCGCTCGTCGCGCACGACCATCCCGTGATCGAGGTGGACGACGCGGCGGCGGAGCGCGTTGACGATCTCGGCGTTGTGGGTCGCCATGAGAAGCGTCGTACCGAGCTCGTTGACCCGAACGAGGAGCTTGATGATCTCCCAGCTCGTGACCGGATCGAGGTTCCCCGTCGGCTCGTCCGCGATGAGGATCTTCGGTCGGCTCACGAGGGCACGCGCGATCGCGGTGCGCTGCTTCTCGCCACCCGAGAGCTGGTCCGGAAAGTGTGCCCGCCTCTGCGATAGGCCGACGAGCGCGAGCGCCCGCTCGGTCTCTTCGCGCGCCTCCTCGCCCGAGTGTCCGGTGACGAGAAGAGCGAAGCCGACATTTTCGGCGACGGTCTTCCGCGGGAGAAGCTTGAAGTCTTGGAACACGACGCCGACCCGCCGGCGAAGCTTCGGCACGGCCGAGTGCTTCATGCGGACGACGTCCTGACCGTCGACCCACACGCGGCCTGACGACGGCAGTTCCTCACGGATCAGAAGGCGGATCAGGCTGGACTTGCCCGCCCCGGATGAGCCGACGAGGAATACGAAATCTCCGGAGTCGATCTCGAGATCCACATCACGCAGAGCGTCGGTGCCATTCGGATAGCGCTTGCTGACGTCGTCCAGCGTGATCAGTTGGTTGCCCCTCCCAAGGAGCGCCACCATACCGGGGCGTCCGCGTGGGACAACGTCAATTTGGTCGAAAGAGGTACTCCTGGTGCCTCTTTGCTACGCACCTATGTCAAGCATGCGCCGCGATTGCAACCTGCTCGTGCGGGTGTGAGCGCCGATCGGTGGATCAGCGCGGTAGATCGAGCTGCGTTTGTGCCGGCCGCATCGGGGTGAACGTCGCGATCGACGCGATCTTCGTCTCGCCGACCGCCATGACTTTCACGCCCATCGTGGCACGGCCGAGGGCTCGCACCTGCTCGAGCGGAGTACGGATCACGACCCCGTTCGAGGTGATCAGCAGGATCTCCTGAGTCCCTTCGTCGACCATCTGGATAGCGGCGACGTTCCCGGTCTTCGGCGATAGGGAGGCGAGGATCACTCCTTGACCGCCGCGGCCCTGCGTCGGGAATTCAGCGACCGCGGTTCGCTTCCCGAAGCCGTTCTCCGTCACCGAGAGCGCCTCGGTCCGAGGACGGGCGATGCCCATGCCGACAACCTCGTCGCCCTTCTGCAGCCGGATGCCGGTGACTCCCTGGGTCTGCCGGCCCATCGGGCGCGCATCGGTCGCCTTGAACGTGATCGCCTTGCCCTTTCGTGTGGCGAGGAGGATCCGGTCCTGCGAGGTGCACGGCGCGACCCAGGCGAGCTCGTCGCCCTTCCGCAGGGCGATCGCGATCAGTCCCGCGCGCCGGACGTTCGCATATTCGGAGAGCGGCGTCTTCTTGATGAAGCCCTTGCGCGTCGCCATCACGAGATGCTCGGCCGAGCTCGTGTCGCGGAGGGCAACCAGCGCGGTCAGGCGCTCACCGGCCTGCATCGCCTCGAGGATGTTCTGGATCGGCGTTCCCTTCGCCGTCCGGCTCGCGTCGGGGAGCTCGAAGACCTTCAGAGCGAAGACCCGGCCGCGATCGGTGAACACGTAGAGACGGTCGTGGCTACGCGCCACGACCAGGTGATCGACGTCGTCCTCCTCGCGGGTCGCCATCCCGATCACACCGCGGCCCCCGCGGTGCTGAGCGCGATAGGTCGAGAGAGGCATGCGTTTCACGTAGTTGCGGCTGGAGACGGTGATGACGACGTCCTCGTCGGCGACGAGCTCCTCGGCGGAGAGCTGTCGCGGCGTGTCGTCGACGATCTCGGTACGGCGGTCGTCGCCATACTTGGCCGCGATCTCGTCGAGGTCCTGCTTGATGAGGCCGAGGATCCGACGCGGGCTCGCGAGGATCGACTCGAGCTCGGAGATGAGCTTGATCGTCTCGCGGTAATCGTCGTCGAGCTTCTGGCGCTCGAGTCCGGATAGCCGGCGAAGCTGCATCTCCAGGATCGCCCTGGCCTGGAGCTCGGTCAGCCCGAAACCTTCCTGCAGCTTGCTCACGAGCACGGTTTCCTGGCCCTTGTGCGCGCGGATGAGCTTGATGATCTCGTCGATGTGATCGTGCGCGATCTTCAGGCCCTCGAGGATGTGCGCGCGCTCCTTGGCCTTTCGTAGATCGTGGTCGGTCCGGCGCCGGATGACCTCGCGTCGGTGGTCGATGTGGTGCTGGAGGATCTCCTTGAGAGAGAGCGTCCGTGGCTGCTGGTCGACGAGCGCGAGCATGTTGAAGTTGAACGCGGACTGCATGGCGGTGTGCTTGTAGAGGTTGTTCAACACGAGGGTCGCGTCGTCGTCGCGCTTGATCTCGATGACGATGCGCATCCCCTCGCGGTCGCTTTCGTCGCGGATATCCGAGATGCCCGCGAGCTTCTTGTTCTGCACGAGATCCGCGATCTTCTCGATGAGTGATGCCTTGTTCACCGCGTACGGCAGCTCGGTCACGATGATCGCGTCGCGGTTACCCCGAAGCTGCTCGTTGTGGGCCTTCGCGCGCGCCACGATCCGCCCGCGGCCCTGTGCGTACGCTCGGCGGATCGCATCGACACGCTCCGCGGCGCCGGTTTCGACGTTGCGTTGCTCGTCGAAGCGGTAGACGACACTTCCACCCGGAAAGTCGGGTCCGACCACGGTCTCGCACAGGTCGTCGGTCGTGAGATCTGGGTCGTCGATGAGCCGCTTCGTGGCGGCCACGATCTCGCGCAGGTTGTGAGGCGGGATGTTGGTCGCCATGCCGACCGCGATGCCGGCCGAGCCGTTGACGATCAGGTTCGGGACGCGCGCCGGCAGGACGGTCGGCTGCTGATGCCTGTTGTCGTAGTTTGGGTAGAAGTCGACGGTCTCTTTGTCGATGTCGGCGAGCATCTCGTTCGAGATCGCGGCGAGGCGGGCCTCGGTGTAGCGCATGTGGGCGGGCGGGTCGTCGTCGATCGAGTTGTGGACGAAGACGCCTGCCGCGAGCGCGAAGTTCTGGGTGAGGTCAACGGTCAGGTCGTACACATCGGCGCGGCCGGCGGGCTCCACGGTGCTTACCTTCTGACTGAGGCTGGCGGGAATCGGAAAAGCGCCGGTCCGGTGCAGACGCTCTGGTATGGCGCTTCGCGAAAACGGCATCAGCTGGTCCTTCGCTTTGAGCTGCTGCGCCTCGCGGTACGTCCCGTCGCGGAGCATGAACCGGTGGTCGGGAGTGCAGACGATCTCGGCGCCTGTCTCGAGCGTGACCTTCACGACAGGGTCGTTGCGCCGAACGAGACGTGGTGCCCGGAGTGGTTTGATGCGGACGTTGCGGTGCGGGTCGACCGTGAAGATCTCCGCGCGCAGGCCTTTGTGCGCCATCTCGACGAGCTCGGTGAACGGCTTCTGCTCGCCGTTATAGAGCTCGACCTTGGTGTCGCCGGTAAAGCATCCGAAGTTCCCCTGCCCCTGTACCAGCGGATACCGCGCCGCGAAGTCCTGCGCAAGCCGGACGAGGGCGTCATAGATCGGAGCATCACCGTGGGGGTGGTACTTGCCCATCACGTCCCCGACGGTGGTGGCGGACTTCCGGAACGGCCGGTCGTTCCGAAGGCCCGACTCGTACATCGTGTAGAGAATCCGGCGCTGCACCGGTTTGAGGCCGTCGCGGACATCCGGCAGCGCGCGAGCGACGATCACGCTCATCGAGTAGTCGAGGTACGCCTGACGCATCTCGTGCTCGAGCTCGACGCCGATCACGCGCTCGTTCTTCGGTTCTTCGATCACTGCGTTACCTGCTCAATCTCTCGGCTACGCCTCGAGACACGCTCAAGGCTGTTGGTCTCGCTCCTCGCGAGTGAATCGCTCGTCCCGATCGTCATTTCTCTATCCGTTCACTCTCTAGGTACGACCGTGCTGTCCGGCGCGTTCCTCGTTCTCAACGGCTGCCTTCACCCGCGCGAAGGCGCCTTCGGTTCCGGCGTAGCGCTCCTCGAGCTCTCGGCGGCGGCCGTCGGGCATCCGCAGAAAGGTTGCGTCGGCCTCGGCCAACACGGTGCCATCGTCCGCTCGGGCGACGGTCCCGTGTGTCTCGATGACGCGGCCACGATCGCGCGCGATCTCGCCGACCACCCGGAGGTCCTCACCGATGGGGACCGGCTGACGGAACGAGACGTTGATCTTCGCGGTCACGCCCCAGATGCCCTGGTGAAATATCGCCCAGCCCATGGCCTCGTCGAGAAGCGCAGTGACCACGCCACCGTGGAGCAAGCCGTCATAACCCTGGTGCCGCTGCAGCGCCGTGTAACGCGCTTCCGCGCGATCGCGCGAAACCTCGAAGTCGAGGCGCAGGCCGCCCGGGTTCAACTGGCCACACGCGAAACACCAGTGCTGGAAGTCGACGCCGAGGTCTGAAAGCCTCGCCATCAGATGTCGAGGTCCGCCTTCCCGGCGTTCGCCATGATCCACTTCTTGCGACCTTCGACCTCAGTGCCCATGAGCTCGTCGAACGCAAGATCGGCGAGCTCGGCGTCGTCGAGTGTCACGCGCTTCAGGGTCCGGGTCGCCGGGTTAAGCGTCGTGTCCCAGAGCTGGTCCGCATTCATCTCGCCGAGACCCTTGTAGCGCGCGATGGCCGGCTCACGTCCGCCCTTGCCATCGTCGGTCCCCTCGTCGGTATTCGTAGAAGCGACGTCGGCCTCCTGTTCGGCCTCCTCGGCGGCACGGCGACGGGATCGTGCCGTCGCCTTGTCGCCGTCTGCGGCGGCCTTCTCGCCCGCGGCCTTCTTCCGATCGTCGCGCTTGGCTCGTGCCGTCGTCTTGAGTTCTTTGATCGCCTTGTCTCGCTCGTTGTCCGAATATGCCCAGCGGACCTCTTTGCCGAGCTGCAGCCGAAACAGGGGCGGCTGGCCGATGTAGATGCGACCGTCCTCGACAAGCGGCCTGAAGTGCCGATAGAGCAAAGTCAGAAGAAGCGTCCGGATGTGCGACCCATCGACGTCCGCGTCACAGAGCAGGATCGTCCGGCCGTAACGGAGGCGCTTGATGTCGAAGTGCTCTCCAATCCCGGTCCCGAGAGCCGTGATGAGTGCCTTGATCTCCTCGTTCCCCAACATCTTGTCGGCGCGGGCCTTCTCGACGTTCAGGATCTTGCCCCGAAGAGGGAGGATCGCCTGCGTCCTCCGATCGCGGCCGCCCTTGGCGCTGCCACCGGCGGACGGACCCTCGACGATGAAGAGCTCGCATTTCTCGGGATCGCGCTCAGAGCAGTCGGCGAGCTTCCCAGGGAGGGAGAAACCATCGAGCGCGCCTTTGCGGAGCACAAGATCGCGCGCCTTGCGCGCCGCCTCGCGCGCCCTGAAGGCGGTGAGGCACTTCTCCACGATCCGTCGCGCATCCGAGGGGTTCTCCTCGAGGTACTGGCCGAGGGCGTCGTTCACGGCGGTCGCCACCTGCCCCGCGACTTCGGCGTTGCCGAGCCTCGTCTTCGTTTGGCCCTCGAACTGCGGCTCACGGATCTTGACGCTGATCACAGCGGTCAGTCCCTCACGCACGTCGTCCGAGGTTAGGTTGGGGTCGGACTCTTTGAGCGCACCGCTCTTGCGCGCGTGGGCATTGATGGTCCGGGTGAGCGCCGTTCTGAATCCCGTAAGGTGCGCGCCACCGTCGATCGTGTTGATGTTGTTCGCGAACGTGTAGACCTTCTCCGCGAAGGTGTCGTTGTACTGCAGCGCGACCTCCGCGATGGTGTTGTTCTCGAAGGTGCGCTCGACGTAGACAGGCTTCGGGTGCAGGTTCTCGTGCGACCTATTCAGGTGGCGGACGAAGCTGATGACACCGCCGTCGAAGTAGTAGTTCTCTTCGGCCCCGGTGCGCTCGTCGTGCAAAGACAGCCAAAGACGCTTGTTGAGGTACGCCGTTTCGCGGAGCCACTGCGTGATGATCGTGGTGTCCCACTCGATCACCGGGAACATCTCTTTGTCGGGCGTGAAGCGCGTGACCGTCCCAGTGACTAGCGCCGGCCGGCGCCATTGGACCGCGGGTGGTGTTGGCAGCTGGGGCTTGGTGATCGCGCGGACGGCACCGGTCGGTTTCCCGCGCTCGTACGACTGGGTGAAGATCTTTCCGTCGCGATGGACTTCCACGACCATTTCCGACGCGAGGGCGTTCACAACCGAGACGCCGACTCCATGAAGTCCGCCGGTGACCTTGTAGCCCGCCCCACCGAATTTCCCGCCGGCGTGGAGGATCGTCATCACGACCTGGAGTGCGTCCATCGGCTTACCCTTCGCATCCTTCTGTGTAGGGTGGGGGCCGACCGGGATTCCGCGACCGTTGTCGGCCACGGTGATCTCGTTCGTCTTGTGGATCCAGAGATCGATGCGATCGCACGTCCCGTTCATCGCCTCGTCGATCGAGTTGTCGAGGACTTCCCGGACAAGGTGATGCAGGCCGCGGAGATCCGTCGTCCCGATGTACATGCCCGGTCGGCGGCGGACCGCCTCGAGACCTTCGAGCACCTGGATGTCGCCTGCGCCGTATGACGGCGCCACGTTGGGACGGCGCTTGCGCCGCTCGTCGCCTGGTACGTCTTTCCTAACGGCCACGATTAGACCTTCCCCGCCCGGACCAGCATTTCGTAGAGACGCTCAAAATCCTCGTCCGAATAGAACTGGATCGCGATGCGCCCGCCGCGTCGGCCGCGCAGGACCTCGACTTTCGTTCCCAGCGCCGCGCGCAGCTCTGTGGTGATCTGCGCAAGGTCGGGGTCGCCTCCGCGAAGGCGAGGGCGCGCACGACCCCGTCGCGTCGGGTGGACCATCTTGCGGGCGAGAGCCTCGGCGTCACGCACCGAAAGGCCTTTGCTGATGACCGCGGCAAGGGCTTGAAGCGCCTCCGAAAGAGGTAGCGGCAAGAGGGCGCGGAGATGGCCCTCGCCGATCTTGCCCTCGATGACCGCATCCTGGAGCGCCTGCGGGGCGGTGAGGGTTCGGAGCATGTTCGCGACCGAAGAACGCGACTTACCAAGACGCTCGGCGAGCTGCTCCTGCGGGAGGTCGTACGTCTCCATCAAGAGCTTGTAGGCACGTGCTGTCTCGATGGCGTTTAGGTCGGTCCGCTGCAGATTCTCGATCAACGCAAGCTCGAGGCGGTCCCCCACCTCGTCGCGAACGACCGCCGGGATCGTGGTTCTCCCGGCGAGGCGGGCCGCGAGGACGCGCCGGTGTCCGGCCACAAGCTCGTATCCATTGCCGTCAGCCGATACCACTATTGGTTGCAGGACACCGTGGCGGGAGATCGACGCGGCGAGCTCCGAGAGGCCCTCCTGGTCGAAAGCCGTCCTCGGCTGATGTCGGTTCGGTCGGACGAGTTCGAGTGGAATCTCGTTGGTGGATGGACGCTCGGGCGCCTCGGTTCTTGTGGGACCACCTGCCTGTCCCAAGAGCACGTCGAGACCGCGACCGAGGCCACTCCGCGCCATCAGGCGATCGCTCCGCCGAGGGCGATTGGAGCGCGGGCGCGTAGGCGCGCGGAAACCTCTCGCGCAAGATCGTCGTATGCCTGTGCGGCGGCAGAGCGTCGGTCATATAGCGAGATCGGGAGGCCATGACTTGGCGCCTCTGCCAGACGCACCGCTCGCGGAATTCGTGCGTCCGCCACGAGATTCGGGAAATGCCGCCGGACCTCGTCTATGACCTCGAGAGACAGCCGGTTGCGGCGATCCTCCATGGTCAACACGATCGCCAGAACGTCTAGGTGGCTGTTGAGGCGCGCTCGGACGGCCTCGATTGTCGAGAGCAGTTGGGCGAGACCTTCAAGCGCGTAGTACTCGCACTGCACCGGGATGATCACGGCGTCACCCGCGGTGAGGGCGTTGATCGTCAGCAACCCCAGCGAGGGCGGGCAATCGACGAGCACGGTGTCGTACTCTCTCGTAGATCCCAGAGCCGTGCGAAGCCGGTACTCGCGCGCCAATAGGGGGACGAGCTCGACCTCTGCCCCCGCCATATCGGGGCCTGAGGGAACGATGTCCAGGCCGGGCACAGCCGTGGATACGATCGACTCTTCTATTGGTCGCTCCTTCAAAATGAGGCCGTATACAGGATTCGGCGGTGCCTTGCTGATGCCTAGGCCGCTAGTCGCATTTGCTTGAGGATCGAGATCGACGATTAGCACCCGTTCGCCTTGCTCGACCAGAGCAGCGCCGAGGCTGATCGCTGTCGTGGTCTTCCCAACTCCGCCCTTCTGATTGCTGACGACCAAGATCGTCAATTCGCCCACCATGTCACACGTGAAACATGAGGAGAAAACTGGGTAAAACTGGGGGCAGAGAGGCGAGTGTCCGTGCCCTTCATTCTAGCGGAGGAGAGGCTCCGCGACCACATGGCAGTTGGGTCCCAGAACGTTCTTCTTCGCAACCAGCCGCAACCATTTTAGATAGCGAGGTAGCCACCGATCGGACCCCATCGCAGCGAGCCCCGGCCTGATAATCCAGGAACAGCCATGGGAGCCCGTTGGAGCAGCACGACCAAGCGCGTCGTTATCGCTCTGTTCGCGCTGGCTGCGCTCTACATCGTCTACCGGGCCGGAGACATAGTCCGCCCGTTCGTGTGGGCTGGGGTGCTTGCCTATGTCCTGCTCCCCGTGGTCGCACTCCTGGAGCGCCGGCTCTCTCTTCCGCGAACAGCTGCGGCCGCGGTGGTCTTCCTCGGTCTGCTTGCAGTCATTATTGGTGGCGGCCGGATCCTCGTCCCCCTCGCCATCGACCAGGTGCGCGAGCTGCAACGCACACTCCCGACGCTCGTCGCGAACGCTCAGAACACTCTCGCCGAAACGGCCGATCAGGTAGGACTCGAGGACCTCGATGCGCTGATGGCCAATGGCTTCGCGGGGATCGGGGACCTCACGCAAATGGTCGCTCGAGGCGCGGTGCCATTCATCGTTGGCCTCGGGCACTTTCTCCTCGAGCTGCTGGTTTTCTTGATCGCAACTTTCTTCCTCTTGCGGGACGCGCCACGGCTATTTCAGTGGTTCCGCCGGATTCTTCCCGCGAGCCAGCGCAATGAGCTCATCCCGCTGTTCGCGCAGGTGAATACTCTGCTCGGCCGCTACGTCCGTGGGCAGATGTTTCTCATCGGCGTCATGTCGACGGTGACGTTCGTGGGCCTTTCGATCCTGCAAGTGCCTTTCGCTCTGCTGCTCGCACTGATGACCGGCGTCCTCGAGGTGATCCCGATCGTGGGGCCTATCACCGCCGGTGCAATCGCATGTCTCGTGGCGCTGGGCCACCCGGCGCCGTGGGGCCTATCGCAGATCTGGTACGTGGCGGTCGTCGCCGCGATGTACACGGTTCTTCGCCACTCGGAGGACTACTTTGTCATACCCCTGGTCATCGGCCGGATCGTCAGGCTGCATCCCGCTGTCGTGATCTTCTCGCTCTTGACCGGAGGCACGCTCTACGGTCTGCTTGGTGTCCTCATCGCGGTTCCGGTTGCAGCGACCCTTCGCCTCGTCCTGATCTACGTGGGCGCGAAGCTTCGCGACGAGGATCCGTTCCCGCAGCTCGAACAGGAGCTCGAGGTCCCGCATCCGGCGCCACCGGCAGCGGCGGCCCGCGCTCTTGGCCGCCGCGCGCAGTCCTGAGCAGGCTGCGAACGAAGGGGTGTCCACCGCCGCCTGGTCCCGCGAAGGGGGAACGATGCGTTTTGTCCTGGGCGTCCTGATCCCGCTTGCCGCGGCGCTCCTTCAAGGCACGGTCGCGCCGTTGATCGCGGTGGGCGGTGCGCGCCCCTCGCTACCGATATTGGTAGCGGCATCGTGGTCGATCGCAGCCGGCGCGCGCGAGGGAGTGTGGTGGGCGTTCCTCGGCGGGATCGTGTCCGACCTCATATCAGGAGGTCCCTTGGGGGCGTTCGCGCTCGCCTCCCTCCCGCCGGTCGCCGCCGTCGGTCTCCGGGAGACGGGGCCCGGACGTCCGACCGCGATCCTCCCGGGGGCCGTGCTTGTCGGCCTCGCAGCGTTGGTCGCCGGGCTCCTCTACGTCGGCATCCTCGCGGTCACCGGCGGTGCGATCTCGTCGGCTCCACTCGCCGCGGGCACAGCCGTCGCGAGCGCCATCTACACCGCGCTCTTGGCGCTCGCGATATATCCCATTGCGCGACTTCTCCGCCGCGCCACCGAGAAGCAGGGCGCGTTAGGAGTCTGGTGAGACGGGAGTCGCGTACCTTCGTGTCGCTCCGGCGCTTTGTGGCGTTCGGCGTCGCGATCTTCGTAATCTTCACGGCTCTCACCGCGCGCCTGTACGACCTCGAGATCGTGCGCGGCGACTATTACCACCAGCTGTCCGAGCAAAACCGGATCGTGCGATTGCCCGTGCCAGCCGAGCGCGGAGGCATCGTCGACCGCAACGGGTACGTGCTCGCGCGCAACATCCCGGGCTTCGCGATCAGCGTCATCCCCGTCGACCTGTCGCGGACGCGCGAGGACGAGCTCTCGCACCGGCTTGCGTCGCTCCTCGATCTCCCGAGCGATGCCATCGCGGATGCCATTCGCGCCCAGCGGATCCGTAATCCGTATGAGCCGGTGCGCATCTCCAAGACGCCGGTACCTCGCGAGATCGCCCTCGTGGTGACGGAGCGCGCCGAGCTCTTCCCGGGCGTGCGGGTCGACCCGGAGAGCATTCGGTTCTACGTCGACGGCACGCTCTACGCGCCGACGATCGGCTACACCGGCCCGATCACCGAACAGGAGCTCGCGAAGCTCAAGGACAGCGGCTATCTCGCTGACGATGATGTCGGACGCACCGGGATAGAAGACGTCTACGAGCAATATCTTCGCGGGACCTACGGCTGGCGCGAGATCGAGCGGGACGCCGCTCAGCGCGAGATCAAGACGCTCGCGCTCCAGCGGGCGACCGTGGGCAATACCGTTTCGCTCACGATCGACGACCGCTTGCAGAAGCTTCTCGATGCCGAGCTTCGGAAGGGCGTCGACGAGGACAAATTCACCCAGGCCGTCGGCGTGGCGATGAACCCACAGAACGGCGAGATCCTCGCGATGGTCTCCATCCCTGGCTACGACAACAACATGTTCGCGCGCGGCATCAGCACAGCCGAGCTCGCCGCCCTGAACGCAGACGACCGGCATCCACTGGTCAACAAGGCGATCGGGGACCGCTACCCGGCGGGTTCAACCTTCAAGATGGTCACCGGACTCTCGGCGCTCTCCGAGGGCACCGCGACGAGGAATACCGTCGTGAATGTCTCGGCGAGCTCGTTCAGCGTCAGCGGCACGACGTTCTACGACTGGCGTGCGCACGGTTCGCTCGATTTTGTTCACGGGTTCGCGCACTCGAGCGATATCTACTTCTACACGCTGGCCGGCGGGACTGCGTTCGCGCCGAACGTACGCGGAGTCGGCCCGGACGCGATCGCGAAGTACGCCCGGATGCTTGGTTTCGGCGCGCCGACCGGCATCGACCTCCCGAACGAGGATGGCGGGATCATGCCGGACCCGCAGTGGAAGCTCGCGACCTTCGACGAACCGTGGACGATCGGCAATACCTACCAGGAAGCGATCGGCCAGGGCTTCGTCGCCGTCACGCCGCTCCAGCTTCTCAACGCGTACGCCTCGGTCGCGAACGGCGGGACGCTCTGGCAACCGCACCTTCTGAAGCAGGTGACGGACGCGGCAGGAAACGCCGTGCCGATCGCTGCCTGGAAGTCACAGAAGCTCGAGATGACCGAGGAGAACCTCCGGCTGCTCCGCGAGTCCGCCCGTCGCGTGGTGACGATCGGCCACGCGTACATGCCGAATCTGAAGATCCCGATCGCGGGCAAGACCGGCACCGCCGAGTTCGGCGCCTCTGCCGGCAAAGACAGCGCTGGCCGCAACAAGCTCGGCTTCCACAACTGGTTCGTATCGTTCGTCCCGCAGGCCGACAACACCGATCCAACGGCACAGATCGCCATGGTCATCTTCACGTACGACTCATCGAAATCGCTCTGCGAGCTCTGCCTGAACCCGGCTGTCGGAATGACTCAGCGGATCCTCGAGCAGTACCTCGGGGCGAACAAATGAGCGTCCGCGCCATGAACCTGCCGCGTCCCGCGACGCCACTGCACGACCGTCCGGCACCGCGGCGGTGGACGCAGATCGATCCGATGCTGCTGATCGTGACCCTGCTGCTCATCGGCTACGGGCTCGTCATGACGTACTCCACAACTGCCGAGACGCGCATCTTCACGGGGGATCCGATGCAGTTCGTTGTCCGCGGCGCGATCTGGGCCGCGATCGGGATGGCGGCGATGGCCGCGGTCGCGCTCTTCGACTACGCATGGCTGGGCGCGTTCGCGCCCCTTCTGTACGTCTTCACGCTCGGACTGCTCGCGGTCGTGCTCAGGATCGGCACGTCGAGCCTCGGGGCGCAGCGATCGGTCAACATCGCCGGCCTTTCCTTCCAGTTCAGCGAGGTCGCGAAGGTCCTGATGATCATCGTGCTCGCGAAGTTCTTCGCCGACCGCCGGGCGTCCATCGGCTCCCCACTGACGATGCTGCTCGGGCTCGCGTTACTCGCCCCCGCGGTGCTGCTCGTGTACCGGCAGCCCGACCTCGGGACGAGCCTCGTCTTCATCGCGATCTTCTTCGGCATCGCGTTCCTCGCGGGCGCGCGGATTTGGCAGCTCGTCGCGCTCGTCGCGATCGCGGCGGCGTCGTTCCCCGTCGTCTGGTCGCTCCTCCAGGACTACCAGCGTGCGCGGCTCTCCGCGTTCCTCGATCCCTACTCCGATCCGCAGGGCGCGGGCTGGAACATCATCCAGTCCTTGATCGCGGTCGGCTCCGGGGGTGCAACCGGGAAGGGCCTCACCGCCGGAACGCAGTCGCCCCTCGGCTACCTGCCGATCGCAGAATCCGATTTCGTGTTTTCCGGCCTCGCCGAGGACCTCGGCTTCGCCGGCGCGGTCATCCTCTTCGCGCTCTACATCGTGCTGCTCGTCGCCGCGCTCCGCGTCGCGCTCCGCGCGAAGGATCCCTTCGGGATGCTGATCGGTGGCGGGGTGGCGACAATGCTTCTTTTCCAGATCCTGGTGAACGTGGGCATGGCCATCTCGCTTATGCCGGTGACCGGTATCCCTCTTCCGTTCATCTCGCACGGTGGCAGCTCGCTGGTCTCGATCTGTTTCGCGCTCGGCGTCTTGCAATCGATCTCGATGCGTCGCGAGCCAGAGGGACCTTAGTCCGTATACTTTTGAGCGAACGGCCACGAACGGGAGCAGTACGCGTATTCCCTCGACCAAGAGAGCCGGCGGCCAGGTGTGAGCCGGTGTCGCGGGAGCGCGGAACTCGCCCGGGAGCCGCGGGAGCGAACCGTCGACGCTAGCTCTCGCCGGGGTCACGCCCGTTATCAACGTGCTCGAGCGGAGAGCATCGGGGCTGTGGCGCAGTGGGAGCGCATCACACTGGCAGTGTGGGGGTCGCGGGTTCGAATCCCGCCAGCTCCACTAGGACACCGGCTCTCAATTGGGGTGGTACCACGGAGGTCTTTCGTCCCCTTGGATGGAAGACCTTTTTGTTTTGCTGAAAGGAGGTCGAGTTGACGAGCGAAGTGGAAAAGAAGACCGATCGCTACACGCCCGCCGCCATCGAAGAGAAGTGGCGCGAGCGCTGGGCCTCGTCCGGCCTCCACAACACGCCGGACACATCCGATAAGCCGAACTTCTACTTCCTGACGATGTTCCCGTACCCGTCGGGCGAGATCCACGTGGGTCACTGGTATGCCTTCGCGCCACCGGACGCCGCCGCCCGCTTCCTGCGCATGCGCGGGCACAACGTCCTGTTCCCGATGGGGTTTGACGCGTTCGGGATCAACGCCGAGAACGCGGCGATCGACCGAAAGCTCCATCCGGCCGTCTGGACCGAAAGAAACATGGCGCACATGCGCGAGCAGTTCAATCGCATGGGCGCTGCGATCGATTGGCGGCGCGAGGTCGTCACCTGCTACCCGGAGTACTACCGCTGGAATCAGTGGATGTTCCTGAAGCTGTACGAAAAAGGCCTCGCCTACCGCGGCGATGCGCCGGTCAACTGGTGTCCGCGCGACGAGACAGTGCTGGCCAACGAGCAGGTCATCAATGGACGATGCGAGCGCTGCGACACGCCGGTCGTCAAGCGACAGATGACCCAGTGGTTCTACCGGATCACCAAGTACGCCGACGAGCTGCTGCGCTTCGACGGCTTGGACTGGCCGGAGCGCGTGCGCGTGCTCCAGACCAACTGGATCGGCCGCTCGGAAGGCGCGGAGCTGGCGTTCCCGGTCGAGGGCCACGCCGGCGAGGAGATTCGCTTCTTCACGACGCGGCCGGACACGATCTACGGCGCCACGTTCATGGTCGTCGCCCCTGAGCACCCGCTCGTGGAGAAGATCGCCGCACCGAAACACCGCCCCGAGGTCGAGCGGTACGTCCAACACGCGCGAAATATGGGCGAGATCGAGCGCGCGTCGGCGGAGCGCGAGAAGACCGGAGTCGATACCGGCGCGTTCGCGCGGAATGTGTTCACGGGCGAGCGCATCCCGATCTGGGTGGCCGACTACGTACTCGCGACGTACGGGACCGGCGCGATCATGGCTGTACCCGGCCACGACGAGCGGGACTTCGCGTTCGCGAAGAAGCACCGCCTGGAGATTCGCGAGGTCATCAGCCCCGATGGCACCGCGCACGCGAGGCTTGACGAGCCGTACGCGGGCGATGGGGTCATGGTGCGGAGCGGCCCGTTCACCGGGATGCGCACCGAGGAGGGCAAGCGCGCGGTCGCCGACGATGCCAAGAAGCGTGGTACGGGCGGTCCGTCGGTCACGTATCGCCTCCACGACTGGCTGATCTCCCGCCAGCGGTATTGGGGCACCCCGATTCCCATCGTCCACTGCGACACGTGTGGCGCGGTCCCCGTCCCGTACGAGCAGCTGCCCGTGGTTCTGCCACGCGACGTGGAATTCACCGGACGAGGTGGCTCACCCTTGAGCCACGTGGCGTCGTTCGTGAACACCACCTGCCCGAAATGCGGCGGCCCGGCGCGCCGCGACACCGACACGATGGATACGTTCGTCGACTCCTCCTGGTACATGTACCGGTACGTCGATCCGAAGTACGACAAAGCATTCATGAACAAGGACCTCGGGAAGAAGTGGCTCCCCGTGCAGCAGTACACCGGCGGCGTCGAGCACGCGATCCTCCACCTCCTCTACATGCGGTTCATGGCGAAGGCGCTGCGAGACATGGGCGAGCTCTGGTTCGACGAGCCCGCTATCCGTTTCCGCTACCAGGGCACGATCGTGTTCAAGGGCCGCAAAATGTCGAAGTCGCGCGGGAACGTGCAGACGCCCGATGCCTACGTCGAGAAATACGGCGCCGACACACTCCGCCTCTTCATGATGTTCATGGGTCCGTGGGTCGATGGGGCGGACTGGGATGCCTCGGGCATCGAGGGCGTCCATCGGTTCCTCCGGCGGGTTTGGGAGTTGGCTCAGGCCGAGGCGCAACCGGCCGGTCCGAGGGACGCCGACGTCGACCGCGCCGTCCACCGCGCGATCGCCAAGGTGACCGACGACCTGCAGACGTACTCGTTCAACACGGCGGTCGCCGCGATGATGGAGCTCTCGAACGCTCTCCAGCACGCGACCGGTCCGAGTCGCGACGAGGGCGTGGCGACGCTGCTGCTGCTCCTGGCCCCGTTTGCCCCCTACATGACCGAGGAGCTCTGGGAGCGCCGCGGCGGTCGCGGCTCTGTGCATGGGCAGAGCTGGCCGGCCTTCGACCCGGCCATCGCGGCGGCGAACGAGGTCACGCTCGTCATCCAGATCGATGGGAAAGTGCGCGACCGCATCAGCGCGCCGGCGGGCATCGCTCAACCGGCCGCGGAAAAGCTCGCGATGGCCAGCCCGAAGGTGAAGTCGGCGCTCGACGGCCGTGAGCCGGCGAGGACGATCTTCGTGCCTGACCGTCTGGTGAATTTCGTCACGCGGCGGCCCTCGTGACCGCGGAGATCCGGCTCGCCGCCCTGTGTGACCACGCACTCGTCGGTCAGGACGGCAAGGTCAGCCTCATGGGTATCTTCCGCAACATCTCGGTGAGCGGGCTGCCGGCCCAGCACCCCCGGATGTTCGTCGTGGCGATCCTCGGGCTCGAGGTCGGCGCACACACCGTCAAGGTGCGCCTGCTGCGGCCCGACGGGCAGCAGGCGATGCCGAACCCGCCCGAGATCTCCGTCCATGCCGTTGCCGGCCAAGACGTGAACGTGATCGTCGAGCTCAACAACATGAGCTTCACGAGCTACGGGACGCACAAGTTCGACCTCGAGGTGGATGGCACCTCGATCGGAGGGCTGCCGGTCGCGATCGTCCAAATGCAGCAGCAGCAACAGGGCCGCCGCACGAATTGACGACAGCCTGTCGTCAAAAATGACGACAGCACTGATGCGTCGCAGGGCTATGCACGACTGCGGGTGCCGCTCACGCTGCGCGCATGAGCCGACCGATCCTCGTCCTCCTGGCGATCGCGCTCGTGGCTGTCGTCGTCCTGACCCTTTCGCGCCTTCATAGCGGCGACGGACAGGCGGTGGCGGTCGTCGAGGACACGCCAGCACCTACGCACTCGCCTGAGCCACTCGCCGTGGTGGACGTGAGCGGCGCGGTCGCCCATCCAGGGGTCTACCGGCTCGCCGCGGGCTCTCGGATCGTCGACGCCCTGATCGCCGCCGGGGGCATGACAGGGGAAGCCGACCTCGAGGCGCTCAACAAAGCCGCGCCCATCCACGACGGCCAGCGCATCTACGTACCGCGCCCGGGCGAGACCGTCCCCCCGGGGAGCGCCGGGAGCGACGCGCAGCTCAAGATCGACGTGAACCACGCGACCGCCAGCGAGCTCGAGGCGCTCCCCGGCATCGGACCGACCACTGCCGCGCGAATCGTCCGCTCGCGCGGCAGTCATCCGTTCGCGCGGATCGAGGAGCTGCAGACCCGCGGCCTCATCACCGCACGCGTCTTCGCCGACATAAAGGACATGGTCACCACGCGGTGACCACGGTGCTGCGGGCGCCACTCCTTCCGGCCGCCGTGGGCGCCGTCTGTATCGCCCTCGCGGTGCAGCTCGCGCCGCTCGCAGGGGTCGGGCTGGCCATCGCTTTGGCGTTGGCATTCACCACCCTCGCTGTCGCGAGCGCCGATCGCGCACGTCGCCTGTGCTGGTGCGCGGGCGCGCTGGTCGCTGCGATCTCCGGAGTAGCGACGCTGTTCGGACCGCTACCCGGTTTCGATCTGCGTCACGCCGGACCGCTCGATGGGCTCCGCGAGGCTCTTGCCGCGCCACTGCGTCACCTTCTCCCGGAACCCGAGGGAGGCATCGTTCGGGGGATCGTCCTCGGGGAGCGCGCCGCCGTCGACGCCGACCTCGCCAGCGCGTTCGCACGCAGCGGTACGTCGCATCTTCTCGCGATATCCGGATTCAACATGACCCTCGTCGCGACGTCGGTCGCGCTCCTCGCGCGCGGCCGGGTGCCTCCGGCGATAACCGCCACGCTGACGGTCGCATGCGTGCTCGCGTACAGCGTCCTGGTGGGTCTCGCGCCCAGCGTGGCGCGCGCGGCGGTCATGGCGGTCGTCGCGTCGCTCGGTCTCGCATTTGGCCGGCGGCCCGCGACGGATAACGCCCTCGCCCTCGCGGTCGCGACGATGGTCGGGATCGACGCGTCGGCGATCGGCGACGTAGGGTTCCTGCTGTCCGCGACGGCGACCGGCGGGCTCCTCTATCTCGGGGACCCGATCTCGCGGCGGCTCGCGTTTCTACCTCGGGCCATACGCGAGGGTCTCGCCACGACGCTCGCCGCGACGCTGCCCACGATCCCGATCATCGCCGCGGTGTTCGGTCGGGTGTCGCTGGTATCGCCGCTCGCGAACCTCCTGGCGGTGCCCCTGTTTCCGCCCCTCATGTTGGCCGGGGCTGCCACCGCCGGGCTCGGCACGGTGTCTTTCGAGCTCGCGCAGCTGCCGGCTCTTCTCGCGTACGCGCTCGCGTTTCTGTTGCGGCTCGTCGTCGAGACCTCCGCGGGCTTGCCCCTTGCATCGCTCGCCGTTCCCGATGGTCCGGTCGCCGGCCTCGCCTACGGCGTGGCGGTGGGACTGGCGCTCTTCTTCGGCCCGGCGGCCGCCTCACGGCTCGCGCGAGCTATCGCCGGGAGGGTCCGATTCCCGCGTCCCCCGGGCATTCGCCTGGGAGCGCGACCTCGGCTCCCGCGTCTGGCATTCGCGGCGGGCGCCGTTGTTGGGGTCGTCGTCCTCGTCGCGGGCGCGGCCGCGTTTCTGTGGCCACCGCCGTCCGGGATCCGTGTGCGCGCGCTGGATATCGGCCAAGGCGACGCGTTCCTCGTCGAGTTCGACGGTCGAACGGTCCTCATCGACGGAGGGCCGGACCCTTCGCGTCTTCTCGCCGAGCTCGGCGCGAGCCTGCCACCGTGGACGCGCCGGATCGACCTGGTCGCGCTCACGCACGCGCACGCCGATCATGCCGACGGTCTCATTGGTGTGCTCGAACGATACGAAGTGGGTCTCGCGATCGAACCGGTTGGCTTGAACCCTGGCGCGGTCGCCACCGCTTGGAACGACCGCATCCGGCGTGCGCAGGTGCCGAGGCGTGCCGTCGCCGCCGGGATGCGGATGCATATCGGCGATGCGACGCTCGCGATCCTCGCGCCGAACGGCGACCCACGCGTGGACGTGCCCTCGCTCGTGATACGTCTTGAGCGAGGCTCCTTCTCGATGCTCTTCATGGGCGACGCTACCGAGCAGGCGCAGGCCGACCTTCTTTTGAGCCCGATGTCCCTCGCCACACGCGTGTACGTACCGCCGCACCACGGCGCCGCCAGCGCGTACGCGGTCCCACTTGTCGATGCGATCCGTCCGAGCGCGGCCGTGATCTCCGTCGGCGCTCAGAACCGGTATGGTCATCCCACCGCCGAAACGCTCGCGGCGCTGCGCCGCGTCCCCACGTACCGCACCGACCGGGATGGCACAGTGGAGCTCGACCAAAGTGGTAACGCCCAGCTCATCGTCCGTACCCACGCGAATGGTCTTCCTCCTCCACGGGGAGGATTCCTTCCGCACGCGCCTCCGGCTCGGTGAGCTCTCCGCCGCGCTGCTCTCAGGCCAATCGGGCGCGCCGACCGACCTCTCGACGCTCGCCGAGCCGCGGCTCGGGTCGCTCATCGGAGTCACCCGTCACGACGCCCGGACTGACAGTGCCAGTGCGATCATGCTGTCGGGCCAAGCGCAGGGGCTGTTCGATGCCGTCGATGAGCCGCGCGTCGTCATCGTCGACAACGCTGAGGCGCTCAAGGACCTCGACCTGATCGGCTCGTTCCCGCGCGAGGCGGCGCTCGTGCTCGTCTCCGTCGAGCGTCTGGCGGCCGGACGCTCGCGGCGCGGTCAGCGGTTGAAGGCGCCGAACGCTCCCGCGGCAAATTTGCTGGAGGCTGTCGAGGCCGCGGGTGGCTCCGTCGAGCGCATCGAGCGACTGGCGCCCGTCGAGGTTCCGGCGTGGATCGCCGCTCGCGCGCGTATTCATGGCGTCAAGCTGGACGGCGACGCGGTTGCGATGCTCGCCTCGGCGGTGGGGAGCGACACCGAGCGCGTCGAGCAGGAGATCCAGAAGCTCGGGGCATATGCGAATGGGGCGACGGTGACGGCGGAGGCCGTGCGAACGCTCGTCAGCGGCGCGATCGAGGCGGATGTGTTCGAACTGACCCAGGCGGTCGTTCGCAAGGATGCAAGGACAGCGGTGGCGACGCTCGAGCGTCTCATCGCGGACGGCAACGCGGTCCAGCAGATACTCGCGCTGCTGCTCTGGCAGTTCCGCGTGCTTCTGTTCGCTTCCGCGATGCGCTCAAACGCCGACGCGGAGCGCATGGCCAAAGCCATTCGGTCCAGCCCCTATGCGATCCAGCGCGCGACGGCGTTCGCGCGCCGCGTGACGCGGGCGGATGTCCTTCGCGCGTACGAGGCTATCTACGCGACCGACCAGGTCATAAAGACGGGACGTGCGGAGTCCGATCTCGCGGCCCTCGAGCTCTGCGTGCTGGATCTCTGCGGCGTCGCGAATGCGGACCTTCGAGACATGCTGCTCGTCGAGGCGCCCCGCCGCTAGCGCTTCGCCGCGGCCTCCGGGCGAGCACTCGGCACAGGCTTCGCCTCCTGCGTCTTCCGATAATCCTCGAGGAACTTCTTCTGTCCCGCTTCGGTGAGCGGATGCGCGAAGAGCATCTTCAGCACCCCGAATGGCATCGTTGCGATGTCCGCGCCCGCGAGCGCCGCCTGTGTGACGTGCATCGGGTTGCGGATCGAGGCCGCGAGTACCTTCGTCTTGATTTCCTGCTGGCGGTACGCGGCGACGATGTCCGCCACGACGCGCATCCCGTCCTCGTTGATGTCGTCGAGCCGCCCAGCGAACGGGCTCACGATGTACGCGCCGATGGCGGCTGCGAGGAGGGCCTGATTGACGGAGAAGCAGAGCGTCACGTTGACGCGGGTGCCCTCGCCGGCCAGGACCCTTCCGGCCGCAAGACCCTCGGGCGTGAGGGGGACTTTCACGATCACGTTCTTGTGCCACGCCGCGAGGCGTCGGCCTTCGACGATCATGTCGTCGGTCTTTTCCGACACGACCTCCGCCGACACGTTGCCGATGATCTGGCAGATCCGCTTGACCTGGTCCTCGTGGTCGTGTCCGGCCTTGGCGATGAGCGTCGGGTTCGTGGTCACACCATCGATGACGCCCCAGGTGACGCCCTGCTGGATCTCTTCATAGATCGCCGTGTCGAGGAAGAGCTTCATAGCGTCGGCAACTCCTGCAGTCGCGATGCCGCTTCGGCGGCACGCCCGTTTGACCTCGCGAACGATACCGCCGCATCGATGAATGAGATGAAGAGCGGGTGGGGCCGGTTAGGCCGCGATTTGAACTCAGGGTGGTATTGCGTTCCGAGATAGAACGGGTGGTCGGGGATTTCCGCGATCTCGACCAAGCGTCCATCCGGCGACAGACCCGTGAACCGCATCCCGTGGCTCTGCAAAAGGTCGCGGTAGGCGTTGTTGAACTCGAATCGATGACGGTGGCGCTCGAGCACGATCGGTTGTCCGTACGACCGAGCGGCGACCGACCCGGGTTCGAGGACGCACGGGTAGCTCCCGAGCCGCATCGTCCCGCCCTTGTCGCCGACGTCGCGCTGCTCAGGCAAGAGGTCGATCACCGGATGGGGCGTGAAGGCGTCGAACTCCGTGGAGTTCGCGTCGTTTGTGCCGAGGGCGGTGCGCGCAAGCTCGATGACCATGCATTGCATGCCCATGCAGAGCCCGAGCGTGGGAACGCGGCGCTCGCGGCCGAAGCGGGACGCCTTGACCTTCCCCTCGATGCCGCGGTAGCCAAAGCCGCCGGGGACGACGATGCCATCGAGCCCTACGAGCGGTTCGACATCATCGGACCGCTCGAGGTGCTCGCTGTCGATCCATTGCACTTTCACGTCGCAGCCTGCCGCCCACGCGGCATGGCGCACGGCCTCGGCGACCGAGAGGTACGCGTCGGGCAGCTCGATGTACTTGCCGACGAGGCCGATGGTCAGCGGAATCCGCGCTCCGCGGATTCGCTCGGTGAGCGCCTTCCATTCGCTCAGGTCAGGCTCGCGCGCGCCAGAGAGGCCAAGCTCCTCGACGACGATCTTCCCGAGGCCCGCGTCCTCGAGCATGAGCGGCACGCCGTAGATGGACCAGGCGTCGGGTTCGCTGATGACGTTGTCTGCCTTGACGTCGCAGAAAAGCGCGATCTTTTCGCGGAGATCGTCGTCGATCGGCTCGTCGGCGCGCGCGATCACCACGTCCGGCTGGATACCGATCGCGCGGAGGTCCCTGACCGAGTGCTGGGTCGGTTTGGTCTTCAGCTCGCCCGTAGCGACGCGCGGGAGCAGCGTCAAGTGGATGTAGAGGACGTTCTGCTTGCCCACGTCATTACGGAACTGGCGGATCGCCTCGAGGTAGGGGAGCGACTCGATGTCGCCGACCGTCCCGCCGACCTCGACGACTACGATCTCGGCCTGCTGCTCGCGCGCGACCCGGTGGATCCGCTCCTTGATCTCGTTGGTCACGTGCGGGATGACCTGGACTGTTGCGCCGAGGTAATCGCCGCGCCGTTCCTTTGCGATGACTGAGTTGTAAATCTGGCCGGTCGTCAGATTCGACGCGCGAGTCACGTTGCGGTCGATGAAGCGCTCGTAGTGGCCGAGGTCGAGGTCCGTCTCGGCTCCGTCCTCGGTCACGAACACCTCGCCGTGCTGATAGGGCGACATCGTCCCCGGGTCGACGTTGAGGTAGGGATCCATCTTCAGCGACGCAACGGCGAGACCTCGCGCGGCGAGGATGCGGCCAAGGGAAGCGGCGGTGATGCCTTTGCCAAGCGAGGAAGTGACCCCTCCGGTCACGAACACAAACTTAGGCACGAGCTGGACCTCCGGGGTTTTTCTGATTCTAAGGTCAGGAGACGGGGAAGGGAAGGCTGTTCAAAACGATGAGGCGGGGTCGATCGCTTGTGGTGTGCGGTGGATAGGAAGGAACCTCGACCGGCGTGTCGCGGCGGCAATCGTCGAGGTGTCCATCAAGTCGCAAAGCGCGGAACCGCGCGTCCCGCAGCTCTCCACTCTCGAGTCCGGCGTACTCGATGATCGCCACGAGGCGCGGGTGGAGAAACCGGAGACCGTCGCGCAAAGCGACCGGCGTCGCGAAGGGCGACCGCTCGGCCGCGAAATCGCGCGTCGCGACGTCGAGCCATTCGCCAAGATACGGCGGCACGTAGGCGTCGCCCGCGAAAGCGATCGAGCCATCCTCGCCGCGAAGTCCGCAAAGGACGGTACGCGCTCGACCGTGGGTCTCGATGACGAGGCCGCCGACGACGACATCGGCGCGGGGCGTGACGTGGCACTTGAGCCAGTCCGCGGTGCGCGTCCCCGGCACGTAGCGGCCATCGCGTTTCTTGGCGACGATCCCTTCCAGCCCGTATTCGGCCACCACTTCGAGGAACGGCTCGCCGTCATCGTCCAGGTGCTCGGGTACGGCCAGGATCCGCGATCCAAGACCCGCGCCGAGAAGACGCGCGCGGCGCTCAGCGAGCGGCCGCGCGATGAGCGGCCGGCCGTCGGCGTAGAGAAGATCGAACGCGACGAAGATCGGGCCGCGGCCGCGCTTCGCGGCCTTGGGGCCGAGCCTCCCGGCGAGAAGGTCGTAGCTCGGACGGCCACGCGAATCGCAGACCACGATCTCGCCATCGAGGACGGTGCCCTCCGGCAGGCGGAGCTCGCGCAGCTCGGGCACGGCAGGCAACAAGTCGCCGCCGCCGCGATCGGTAACGCGAAGCCCAGTCGCGTCCCGCGCCACAAGCGCGCGAATGCCGTCCCACTTCAGCTCAAAGATGTATTCGGGTGAATTGAAGGCCCGGCGCGCAAGACGTGGCCGCATCGGCGTGAGGGCGCGTGGCAGCGCGCTCGTCGCCTCGCCGACGTCGATGAGGGTCGGATGCACGCCGGCCTCCGGTCCCTCCCGTTCGCGCGACGGCACGTGCCGAGGATAGGTCCTAGGACGCCTTCTTCCGGGCCGTCCGCGATGACGAACCGGACGAGACAGCCTTTGTCTTCGCCCCGCTCTTCTTGGCCTTCTCGACCGAGGCCTTGAGGGCCGACATGAGATCGACGACCGTAGTCTCGGCCTCCGGCTCGGGGGCCTCGATGACCTCTTTCTTCTGGACCTTCGCCTCCACGAGCTTGAGGACCGCCTGCTTGTACTCGTCCTTGTATTCCGAGGGCTCGAATGCGGTGGCCATCATGCCGACGAGGTTCTCGGCCATTTTCAGCTCGGCCGGCGACACCTTCACGTCTTCCGGCACGTCGAGATCCTCCGTCGATCGGATCTCGTCCGGCCAGTGGAGGGTGTTCATCAGGAGCGCGCCGTCCTGCGGACGCACGGAGACGAGGCGCTCGCGATCGCGCAGGGCGAACTTCGCGATCGCAACGCGCCCGGTTTTCGCCAGGGTCTTGTTCAAGAGCGCGTAGGGCTTCTCCGCGGACTTCTCAGGCTCGAGGTAATAGGCCGACTGGTAGTAGAGCGCGCCGGGAAGCTCGTCGTCCTTGATGAACCCGGTGATGTCGATGGCCTTGCTCGAGCGAAGGGGAAGCTTCTCGAGATCTTCGTCGGTCAACTCGACGTAGCTCCCCTTCTCATATTCGTAGCCGCGCACGACGTCGCCCCACGCGACCTCGTGGTCGCCCTCCACGCACCAGCGCTTGTTCTTGATCCGGCTCCGGTGCTCGGGACAGAGCAGGTTGAACGAGACCTTGCTCGAGCTCTCCGTCGCCAGGTACAAGCGCACCGGGATGGCGACCATCCCGAAGCTCATGACGCCCTTCCAAATCGATCGCGGCATGCCCATTCACCTCGCCGGGCCGCTTCCCCTTTTTTCCGCGCGGCCTTGCCGCGCGAATCGTAACGGTCCCGTCAAGGAACCGCTCGGGGAGAGCCGCGCCGGTTCCAGGAAACCATCCTGAGGACACGCTCAAGGGTCGCGGGGTCGCCATGCCAGTGCTGCCGCACGACTGCGCCGTCGGTCGTGCGGAGGATGAAGCGCAAGGCGAGGGCCGCGACTATGGCATCGTCGAGCTGCCCCGCGATCGGCACGAAATCGGGGATGAGGTCTATTGGCGACGCGAGCCACAGGCTCGCGATTCCAACGACGATCTTCGCGCGAAGCGGGACGCGCGGGTCGCGCAGCAGCCCTCCAAACATCCGCACGAGATTCGGAACCAGCAGTGCAAGTTCGCGCGCGAGCAGCACGCGGCCGACGATGACGAGGACGATCGCGACGACGATCCAGATCGCGACGAGGATGAGAAGGATCTCGGCCCAGAGCGGAAGGTCCATATCTCTAGTTCGCGATCGCCCGCTCCGCGAGGGATGTCGGGATCGAGCCCGTCGAGGTGATGGCGTCGTGGAACGCGCGCAACGCGGCACGGTCGGCCGATCCACGTTTCGCGAGCCACCGCGTCCGGATGTCGACGATCTCGAGCATTCCGGTGAGATAACTCGATGCCTGGGTCGGCCACGAGCAGTACCGGCCGACCTCGGCCTTGGCGTTCGGCGGTGTGAGATTGCCGTTCTTCACCATGAAGTCGACCGCCTGGTCGAATGTCATCTCCTTCATGTGCAGCGAGGTGTCGACGATGATCCGCGCGGCACGGAACAGCGTCGCCTCGTACTGGAACAGCAGGTGGCGGGGATCCGTAAAGAAACCCTGCTCGCGCATGACGCGCTCGGCGTACAGACCCCAACCCTCGGCGAAATAAGACGTGAAGTGGGTCCGGCGAATGGGCGAGCGGTTTTGCTTGGCCATCACCAGATGCCAATGGTGGCCGGGGTAGGCCTCGTGTACCGCGGTCGTCGGGATTCCCGCGCTGCAGTTGCCCTCGAGGCGTTTCTGCACCTCCTCGGGTGGCGTGCCATCCGGCGGATACGGCACGAAAAAATGTCCGTGGAGGGAATCGCTGAACGCCGGAGGCTGGTTGTAGCTCGCGACTGCCTGGATCGGACGCTGGTAGTGCGGCGACGGCTCGACCGTGCAGCGCTCGCCCGCGGGCAGCGTGACGAGTCCAGTGCCTACGAGAAACGATCGGGCGCGCTCGGTCCAGTCCTCGTACTCCGCGCGCATCTCGTCGGGAGTTTGGGCGTGTATGTGGTTCAGGCGCTCGCAGACCTCCGTCCACGTCCCGCCGCCGTCGATCTGCTGAGCGATCTTGTTCGCCTCGCTCGCGAGAAGGTCGTACTGTTCGCGTCCGCGTTCGCGGAGCCCGCGCGCGTCAAGGGGAAGGAGCTCCTTCTCGCGGAGCAGAGCCGTGTAGAGCTCCTCGCCGATCGCGTAGTCGCCGCCCGCGCGGGCTCTGTTGGACTCGAGGAATGCCGCGAAGTCCTCGTACGCGCCGGCGGCCGTCGCGCCGGCTTCGGCGACCTTCTGCCGAAGCGCCGGATCCTTCACCTCTCCCGGCACGAGCTCTCGCGCGTACCGCGCCGCTGCCTTCGCCTGGCCGATGGCGCGCTCGACATACACGCGCGGGGCGAGCGCGAAGTCCAGGTTCGTCTTCCCGTCGGCGACCTGCTTCGTCACCGCGTGCAACCGCGCGCGGGCCGCGTCGGCGAGGTCGCGCTCAGGGCGCAGGCGATGGAGGAAGAGGGTGAACACGCCGCCGAGCGACGGGTTCAGATAGGTATTGGGCTGGCGCTGCCAATCCGATCGCGGCTGCGTGAGCTCGCGCCCGCGCAGCGACGCGAGGATGACGTCACGGTCGATGCGCTCGTCGGGGCTGAGCGTGTCGTCGGCCACGGCCTCAAGACGCCTTTTCCAGGCCAGGACCGCCGCATCGCGCCGCCGGAACGCCTCCGCGGAGAGATCCTCCGAGCGCTCGTCGTACGCGGTGAGGCCGAGCATGCTGGCCCAGGTCGGCGACTCCTCGTAGCGTTCGTCGAGGTAGTCCTTGACCAGCGACGAGAACGGCGCGGACGTCACGATGCGACCTCCCCGACAATGGCGAAGGCCACAGATTGAGCCTCACCGAGTACCAGCGCAAACGCGACTTCCGCCGCACGCCCGAGCCGAAGGGCACGCCGCCGAAGAAAGAAGAGACGCGTCGCTACGTGGTCCACCGTCACCACGCGACGCGGCTCCACTGGGACGTGCGGCTCGAGATGCGTGGCACCCTCGCGTCATGGGCGGTGCCGAACGGCCCGCCGCTCGAGGCCGGAAAGCGACGCCTCGCGGTACACACCGAGGATCATCCGATCGAGTACCTGACGTTCCACGGCGTCATACCCGACGGGTACGGCGCTGGGTCGATGACGATCTGGGATACGGGGACGTACGAGCTCTTAGAAGAGAAGCCGAACGAGCTGAAGATTCGCATGAAGGGCTCGCGTCTCGACGGAGAGTGGGTCATCGTGCAGACGCGGCAGAACGAAGGCCGCGACTGGCTCATGATTAAGCACGGGACGCCGCCGAAGAACGATCCGCTCCTTTCGAAGATCGTGCCGATGCTCGCGTCCGCGGCGGACGAGCCATTCGACTCGCCAGACTTCACCTACGAGCCGAAGTGGGACGGCGTCCGCACCATCGCGTTCGTCGATGGGGGAGAGGTCCGCCTGCAGACGCGGAACCTCCTCGACTGCACCAAGCAGTATCCCGAGGCGACGCAGGCGGCCGAGGCGCTCACCGGCGCGTACCACGCAATCCTCGATGGCGAGATCGTGGCGCTCGACTCCAAGGGCGTGCCGAGCTTCCAGCGGCTGCAGCCGCGGATGCACGTAAGCGACGAGAGCACCGTGCGCAAGCTTCGCAAGTCGACGCCGGTGATCTATGAGGTCTTCGACATCCTCTACGCGGACGGAGAGGACCTCACGCGAAAGCCGCTTCGCGAGCGCCTGCGGCGGCTCGACGAAGCGCTGACCCCGATGGGCTCGATCCGCCGCAGCGAGGGTTTCCCAGGCGCGGGCGTCGCGCTCTTCGAAGCCGCACGCGAGCAGGGGATCGAAGGGATCGTTGCGAAGCGCCTCGATTCGATCTATCAGCCTGGGGCCCGATCGCCGGCGTGGGTGAAGATCAAGGCGTTCCGCACGATGGAGTGTGTGATCGGCGGGTGGACGGCGGGCCAAGGCGGTCGCACCAAGACGCTCGGCGCGCTGCTCATCGGCGTCTATCGCGACGGCAAGCTGCAACCGGTCGGGCACGTCGGCACCGGCTTCGACGAGCGAACGCTTCGCGACCTTCTCAAAGTTCTTGAGGAGCACGAGTCGCCGACATCGCCGTTCGCGACAGAGGCGCGGACTAATCAGCCGGCACGCTGGTGCCTCCCCGAGCTCGTCTGCGAGGTCGAGTACGCCGAGATCACACGCGACGGGACGCTCCGGCACCCGACCTATCGCGGCCTTCGCACGGATGTCGACCCGCGAGAGGCGACGGGGGAGGAGCGGCGCGAGTCGGCGCGAAAGGCGCAGGAGGCCGCCAAGCGCGCCGCGATCGCGCCCGTCGCTTCGGAGAACGGCGAGAAGGCCGCGCGCGTGCCCTCGGTCCTCGAGGTCGAGGGCAAGCGCATCAAGCTCACCAATCTCGAGAAGGTCCTCTTTCCCGAAGACGGCTACACCAAGGCCGACCTCATCCGCTACTACACCGAGGTCTCGCCGTTCCTGGTGCCATGGCTTCGGGATCGGCCGCTCACCCTGAAGCCGTTTCCCGACGGGATTCACGGCACGCACTTCTATCAAAAGAACAAGCCGGGTTTCACGCCTGAGTGGATCAAGAGCTGGACCGATCCGCGCGAGCCGGAGAACGCCTACGTCCTCGCGAACGACATGGCCACGCTCGTGTGGATGGCGAACTACACCGCGATCGAGATCCATCCGCGGCTCGCGCGCGCTGACGATCCCGAAAAACCGGACAACGTCATGATCGATCTCGACCCGGCGGAAGGAGCGACCTGGGACGACGTGAAGGAGGTCGCGCATGTCGTCAAGGCGGTCCTCGACGATCTCGGCATCGTTGGGTTCCCGAAGACGACTGGATCTCGCGGGATCCACGTGCTCGTTCCGATCGCGCGGCGGTACACGTTCGAGGAGAGCCGCGCGTTCGCCCTGCGCGTCGGCCAGCTCGCGCGAGAGCGGCTGCCGAAGCTCGTCACGCTCGAGTTCAGCAAGTCGAAGAGACGCGGGATCTACATCGACTACCTGCAGAACACGCGTGCGAAGTCGACGGCGGGTCCGTACAGCGTTCGCCCGATCCGGCGCGCTCCGGTCTCGGCCCCGCTCCGATGGGACGAGATCGCATCGCTCGGTCGCCCGGACGCCTTCACGATGGTCAACATGTCCGCGCGCCTCGACGCGGTCGGCGATCTCCTCGGCCCGTCGATCGGCCTCGCGCAGAAACTGCCGAAGCCGCCGGCTTGAAGCGAGCCGCGGTCCTCGCGCCCGGATACGGCGGCACCGCGGAGCAGCCCATCCTCCGCGCGCTTGCATCTGCACTGAAGACGTTCGACATCGCCGCGCAGGCGATCACGTTTCGCACACGGGGGTCGAGACCCAGCAAGGACTACGCATCGGAGATCGAAGATCTCCGAGCCGCGCGCGATGCGCTCCGTGGCGACGGCTACGAGCGCGTCGCCCTCGTCGGACGCTCGTTCGGGGGGCGGATCGCCGCGTTCCTCGCCGCGCGA
>Ga0209801_1000229_pt1 | contig 39343 bp, 40 predicted proteins | sample GraSoiAngelo_127_FD_185884 | JGI IMG/M metagenome (GOLD analysis project Ga0209801, IMG submission 185884) | Grasslands soil microbial communities from the Angelo Coastal Reserve, California, USA - 14_0927_09_40cm (SPAdes) (version 2) | ecosystem: Environmental > Terrestrial > Soil > Grasslands ... | reverse complement strand
TGTTTTGCAGGTAGGTGCGGTTCTCCATCATCTTCTCGACGGAGGAGTGCAGATACCCGATATCGGGCTGCACGTCTACGATGTTTTCCCCGTCGAGGGTGACCACCATGCGCAGCACCCCGTGCGTGCTGGGGTGCTGAGGTCCCATGTTCAGCATGAGTTCTTCGGTGTGGAGGGCCATCGGGGCTAGGTCGGCGTCGCGGCCGCCGCGGCGGCGGCTCTGGCGACGCGCCGGCGGAGGAACGGTTCTTTCTTGATCTTGTCCTGCAGTTTGAGGAAGCCCTCGATCAGCGCCTCGGGCCGCGGCGGGCAGCCCGGGACGTAGACGTCGACGGGAATGACCTGGTCGATGCCCTTGAGGATCGAGTAATTGTCGTAGTAGAACGGGCCCCCACACGTCGCGCACGACCCCATGGAAATCACGTACTTGGGCTCGGGCATCTGCTCCCACAGGCGGCGCACAATCGGCGCGATCTTGATCGTCGCCCGTCCGGCCACGATGATGCAGTCGGCCTGCCGCGGGGTGGCCCGGGGGATGATGCCCATGCGGTCCATGTCGAAGCGGGTGGCGAAGGCCTGCATCATCTCGATGGCGCAGCAGGCGAGCCCGAAGGTGAGCGGCCACACCGAGGACGCCCGCCCCCAGTTCAAGACGTCCTCCACCTTGGTGAGGATCACGCCCCCGCCGGGCAGCGCGTCAATGACTTCCAGCGCCTTGTCCAGCGGCAGAACCTGGCTGCGGGGGACGGACTGGGGATCTGTGGGCACGCCTCACACCTCCTTGCACATCGCCGGCTCGACTGTTGCTACGGCGCGGCGCTGGGAATGTCCTCCCCGATGCCCGCTCCGTGCGCGTGTGCTCTCACTTTGATGATACGGGTAGAGAAAATCTACGTCAAACCGCAAACCTCCTGCCGGGATTGTCGCCGGCGTCATTCCGTTAGTTGACACTTTCGTAAGTCTGTGCTTAAATAATCGCCATGGAGCACGCTGTGAAGGCGATCGCCGAGCCGCGCCGGCGCGAGATTCTGCGCCTGATCTGGAGCCGGGAGCTGCCGGCGGGACACATCGCCTCGCACTTTGCCGTGACGCGTCCCGCGATTTCGCAGCACCTGCGAGTCCTCAAGGAGGCGGGGCTGGTGAGCGAGCGCCGGGATGGCACGCGGCGTCTCTATCGCGCCAGGCCAGAGACCGTCGCGGAAGTGCGGCGGTTTCTGGAGGCGTTCTGGGATGAGAGTCTCGTCCGGCTGAAACACGCAGCGGAAGCTGAAGAGCACCGGAAGCGACATCACCGCCGCGCGAGACGGCGCGATGCCCCGTAAGGAGGGATTCGCAGATGACGGTCGAGGAACGCAGTGCCATCCGGCGTGAAGTCCGTGTGGCGGCCAAACCGGAAACCATCTTCGCCCTGCTGACCGACCCGGCGAAGTACATTCGCTGGAAGGGGAAGGTGGCGGAGCTGGACGCGCGCCCCGGTGGAGTCTACCGGGTCCAATTCAACAGCCGCGATATCGCGCGAGGAAGCTATGTGGAGGTGATCCCCTATCGCCGCGTGGTATTTACGTGGGGCTGGGAGGGCGGAAAGGAGGGCAGCAGCCCGGTGCCTCCAGGTTCGAGCACCGTGGAGATCACTCTCACACCCGACGGGGATGGGACGATCGTAGGGCTCGTGCACCGCGACCTTCCCGAAGAAGAGCGCGACAAACACGCCCAGGGCTGGGAGCTCTATCTCAACCGGCTGGCCATCGTGGCCAGCGGCCGAGACCCCGGCCCTGACCCCAACGCCCAACCGCGCAAGATGTGATCCACCCCTGCCGTAGGCGGGGAATCGAGCACTCAGGGAGGGAATCGAGATGGGCAAGCCTGTCGTGCATTGGGAAGTGACCGGCAAGAACAGCAAGCGCCTGCAGAAGTTCTACGCCGATCTCTTCGATTGGAAGGTCGATGCGAACAATCCCATGGAATACGGAATGGTCGACACCGGCGGGAAGGGCATCAACGGTGGCATTGCCGCCGCGCAGGAAGGTCCCGGCGGAGTGACCTTCTATGTGGAAGTTGAGAACCTGGAAGAGTACCTGCGGTCGGCGGAACGGCTGGGAGGCAAAACGGTGATGCCTGCGAGCGAAGTCCCCGGGGGGCCGACGCTGGCATTCTTGGCTGATCCCGAGGGCAACCGGATCGGCCTGATCAAGGCAGGGACGATGGGAAGGGCAAGATAAGGGCGCCTTTAGTGTCTGCCCGCACCCGTGGGGCTGGGCGCGCCGACTAATTCGCGAACCGCGTGTGCGATGTGTCTCGCGCTGATGCCGGCCGCGTCGAGCAGCTCCTCCGGCGTACCAGAACCCGGCATCGCCTTTACGCCGAGAAGGCGCACCTGTGGCACCGGCTCCCCCGTGGCCAGCGCGGCCAAGACGGCTTCGCCCAGTCCGCCTTCCGGCCAGTGGTCCTCGACGGTCACGATTCGCCCGGTCTCGCCTGCGGCCTGCCGCAGCGTCGCGGCGTCGATGGGCTTGATGGAGTAGGCATCGATGACGCGCGCGGCGATTCCCTCGCCAGCCAGCTGCTGCTGTGCCCGCAGCGCTTCGTGGAGCGTAATGCCGGCAGCCACAATCGTGGCCGCGTCGCGCTCCGACCGCCGCAGCACCACGCTGCCGCCGATGGGAAATCGCTGTTCCGGGGCGTAGAGCACCGGCGTCTTCTCGCGCGTGGTCCGCAGGAAGACGACGCCGGGCCGGTCCGCCATCTGCACGACCAGCTGCGTGGTCTGATTGGCGTCGCACGGGTATAGGACCGTGCTCCCGCCTACGGCCCGCATCATGGCGATGTCTTCCAGCCCCATCTGCGAGGGACCGTCCCAGCCGATGGAGACGCCGGCATGCGAGCCGACCAGTTTGATATTCGCCCGCGACACCGCCGCCATGCGGATGAAGTCGACCGCCCTGGTCAGGAAGGCAGCAAAGGTGGAGGCAAACGGGGTGTACCCCCGCACCTGCAGGCCGACCGCAGAGGCGATCATCTGTTGCTCGGCGATGTACATCTCAAAGTAGCGGCCGGGGTAGGCGCGGGCGAAGTCCTCGGCGTACGTGGAGTTGCTTACCTCGCCGTCGAGGGCCACCACATCCGGACGGGCGCCCAGCGCCCGGAGCGCATCACCGTACGCGCGGCGGGTGGCGACGCTGTCGCCCTCTTTGTACACAGGGAGCTGCAGGGGTGGGGCCGCAGGCCCCTGGACTCCATTCGGGGCAGGCGGCGCCGGCTCCGGCGGACGTACGCGGACCGTCACACGCCGCTCGCCACCGAGCTCCGCGATTGCTTGGACCGCCTGTTCCCGCAAGAGGGCTTTGCCGTGCCAGCCGTCTTTGTTCTCCACCAGGCTGACCCCCTTCCCCTTGATGGTCCGGGCGACAATCATCGTTGGGATCTCAGACGGCCCTTCCGCCTGCGCGTAGGCCCGATCAATCTCGTCCAGGTTGTGGCCATCAATCTCCAGAGTCCGCCACCCGAAGGCCTGCGCCTGTTGTGCGTAGGCGCGGGTATTCCACCCCAGCATCGTCTCGCCCCGCTGGCCCAGGCGGTTCACATCCAGGATACAGATCAGGTTGCCAAGTTTGTAATGCGCGGCGTGCTGGACCGCCTCCCACACGGATCCTTCGGCCATCTCGCTGTCGCCCGAGAGCACCCAGACGTGATACGGGAGCTTGTCCAGATATTTGCCAGCGAGGGCGATGCCCACGCCGACGGCCAGCCCCTGCCCCAACGATCCCGTGGCCACCTCGACCCACGGCAGGACAGGCGTGGGATGGCCTTCGAGGCGGCTGCCGAATTTGCGCAGGGTCAGCAGCTCTGCATCGGTGATCGCCCCGGCGGCTTTGAACAGCGCATACAGCAGGGGCGACGCGTGCCCTTTCGAGAACACCAGGTGATCGTTGCCGGGACGCTTCGGATTCGCGAAGTCGTAGCGCAGGTGATCGGCCAGCAGCACCGCCATCAGGTCGGCGGCGGACATCGACGAGGTGGGATGGCCTGACCCCGCCTCCGTGGTCGCGCGGATGCTGTCCACGCGCAACTGCGCTGCGAGTTCCCGCCAGAGCTGCTGCCGTGCCATGACGTCGCTACTCAACTTCACTGGTCGCTGTGGACTCGACCTTGCCGCGGGCGCCTTCAAACTCTTCCGCCCCCTGATCCAGCGCCACCCAGGCCAGCGTGGCGCACTTGATGCGCACCGGGAATTTGCGCACGCCCTGCAGGGCCATCAGGTCGCCCAGCTCCTCTTCCGGCACGTCTTCCCCGTGCATCATCGCCTTGAACCGTCCCACCAGGGCCCGCGCCTGGGGGAGCGTCTTACCCTTGATCTGCTCGGTCATCATCGAGGCCGATGCCTGGCTGATGGAGCAGCCCCGTCCCACGAAGCGCACGTCCGAGATCAAACCCGCGGCAAGCTTCACGTAGATGGAGAGCTCGTCCCCGCACAACGGGTTGGCACCGTCCACCTTGATGTCGGCGCCGTCGAGGGAGCCCTTGTTCCGCGGATGGGTGTAATGGTCGAGGATCACTTCACGATACAGATCATCAAGTGCCATGTGTCTCCCCAGTCTTCACAGTCTTCCCAGTCTTCTCAGTCTACCCCGCCATTCGCGGCTCGTCAAAACGCACCGAGGGGTCGACTGTGCAGACTGGGTAGACCGGGAAGACTGGGTAGACTTATCGTTGCGCGGGCGCCGGCCGGGGCGAGAACAGCTTCCGCACCACGTGAAGCCCACGCACCAGGGCATCGATATCACTCTCAGTATTGTACAGGTACATGCTGGCCCGCGTCGTGGCCGCCACGCCCAGCCGGCGATGCAGGGGCTGCGTGCAGTGATGTCCTGCCCGCACGGCAATGCCCTCCTGATCCAGGACTTGCGCCACGTCATGCGGGTGCACGCCCTCCAGCGTGAACGCCACCACCCCGCCGCGGTCTTCCACGTCTCGCGGACCAAACACCGCCAGTCCCGGCACATCGCCGAGCGCGTGCAGCGCGTAGGCGGTGAGCCGCTTCTCGTGCTCGCGGATGGCCCCCATCCCGATGCCCTGCAGGTAATCCGCGGCCTCACCCCAGACGATGCAATCCCCAATGTTGGGAGTCCCGGCCTCAAACTTGTGGGGCGGCTCCTTGTAGGTGGAGGTCTCCAGCTGCACCAGCATGATCATTTCGCCACCGCCATGAAACGGCGGCATCGCATCCAGGATCTCGTAGCGGGCCCAGATGGCACCGGCCCCCGTCGGCCCGCACATCTTGTGACCGGAAAAGGCAAAGAAGTCGGCGCCCAGGTCGGCCACGTTCACCGGCATGTGGGGCGCACTCTGCGCGCCGTCCACGAGCACTTTCGCCCCGGCGGCATGCGCCCGCGCCGCGATCTCTTTGACCGGATTGATGGTCCCCAGCACGTTGGACTGGTGCGCGAGGGCGACCAGTTTCGTGCGGGGCGAGAGCAGGCGTTCGTACACGTCCAGCTGCAGCTGCCCCTGGCCGTCAAACGGGATGAACCTCAGCTTCGCCCCCTTCTCCGCGGCCAGGAGCTGCCAGGGCACGAGGTTGCTGTGGTGCTCCATCTCGGTGAGGATGATCTCGTCGCCGGACCGGATGGTGGCGCGGCCCCAGGCGTAGGCCACCAGGTTGATGGCCTCGGTCGTGCTCCGGGTGAACACCAGCTCCTCGGGCCGCCGGGCGCCGATGAACGCGGCGAGCGTGGCGCGGGACTCCTCGTACCGCCGCGTCGCCTCCTCGGCCATCTCGTAGATCCCGCGGTGCACGTTGGCGTTGTACGTGGTGTAGTAGCGGACCAGGGCGTCAATGACCCGTCGGGGTTTCTGCGAGGTCGCGGCGCTGTCGAGGTACACCAGCCGCTTGCCGTGCACCGTCCGGCTCAAAATGGGAAAGTCATCCCGTACAGATTCCGGTACCATGTGCGATTCTCCTTAGCTCCCTAGGGCGGGACTGGGGACTAGGGACTAGTCACGACGATCGGATTCATGCTTTTAGCCCCAGTCCCCAATCCCCAGTCCCTAGTCCCGCTGTTAGAGTTTATGCGGCATACCCCGCCCGCGCTGCGGTACCGGGAGCAAGAGCACCTGCCCGTCCTCCACTTTGACCTGGTAGGTGGACACCGGGACCACCGCGGGCAACGACAGCACCCGGCCCGTGGGAAGGTGAAAGCGGGACCCGTGCTTCGGACACGCCACGATCTCTCCATAGACCGCCCCCGCCGCGAGCGACGCCTCCTCATGGGTGCAGGTGTCGTCGATCGCGTAGAAGGTCCCGTTCACGTTGAACAGTGCGACCTGCTGCCCGTCCACCGTGACAGCTTTCCCCGTCCCCGCCGGCACCTCGTCGACGGAGGCGACCCTCACAAATACTGCGGTCACGGTCATGCCACCATCTTCTGCTCGATCTCACGCTGCAGGCGGGACCGGAGATGCTCCAGCGGGACGCGGTCCAGCAGCTCCGCAAAGAACCCTTCCACAACCATCTGCATCGCCTGCTCCCGGGTCAGCCCACGGCTCATCAAGTAGAACAGGTGCTCCTCGTTGAGGCGACTGGTCGCCGATCCATGCGTGCAGCGCAGGTCATTGGCCATGATCTCCAGATTGGGAATGGAGTCGGCCTTGGCCCCCTCCGAGAGGATCAGGTTGCGGTTGGCCTGGAAGGCGTTGGTCTTCTGCGCCCCGTAGTGCACCCGGATGAGTCCGGAGAAGATGCTGCGGGCGCGATCCTTCACCGCATTCTTGTAGAGCAGATCGGACAGCGTATGCATGGCCCGGTGCTCCTGCACGGTGTGCAGGTCGAAATGCTGCCGGTCATCGCCGAAGACGAGACCCAACATCTCCGACGTGGCCCCCGATCCGTCCAGCACGGACTCGACGTTGGTCTTCACCACCCGGCCCCCCAGCCCCACCAGCAGACTGCGCAGGGTGGTGTCGCGGGCCAGGATAGAGCGGATGATCCCCACCTCGACCACGTTGCGTCCCCACTCCTGCAGCGTCACCAGCCTGACCTGCGCGCCGTCCGCGAGCATCACCTCCGCAACCGAGTCGGAGAATACCGGCAACTCCCCCGGGGGAGAGACCGCGGCGGTGATCAGGGTGGCCGTGCTGCCCCGGCCGGCAATGACCAAGGTGTGCGGGAAGATGTCGAGACCGTCGGCATCGATCCAGGTGAGCGAGACCAGCGGGCGCGTCACCTCGACACCCTCGGGGATGTACAGGACCGCCCCGCCGGTCCACAGCGCGGCGTGCAGCGCGCGGAACTTCGTTTCCTCCGGTTTCACGCAGGCCGTCATGAAGTGCTGTCGCAGCAGGTCGGGATGCTCTCGCAGCGCGGTGTGCAGGTCGGTGAACACGATCCCACGGCGGGCCAGATCGCCGTCGAGGGACGCGCGCACGGTGAGGGAGTTGCGCTGCACGAGGAGCCCGGCCGGAGCCTCCCAGGCCGCAGCAGCGCGCTGCAGGTCGGCGGGCAACGCCCCGCCTGACGCCTCGCCACCCGGCCGTGCGCCTTCCAGGCGGAACACGCCGGGATCGGTGCGCCGCCATTCCTCGTCGGATGCCGCCGGCCACGGCAGCCGCTCGAACGCCTCCCACGCCGCCAGCCGGAATGCGCGCATCCAGGCTGGTTCGGCGTGCCGCGCCGACAGGGCCAGCACCGCGTCGCGCGTCAACTCGCCGGCCCGAGCCATCTGTCCGATCTGTTCAGACATGCGCCTCACCAAAAACGTTGAAGGTTGAAGGTTGGAGCCTCACCCTTCAACCTCCACCAGTCACCGCCAACGCCCGGCGTCGTTCGCTTATCCGACGGAGCCTTCCATCTCCAGCGCGATCAGCCGGTTCAGCTCCACCGCATATTCCAGCGGCAATTCCTTCACGATCGGCTCGACGAACCCGCGCACAATCATATTCATCGCCTCGTCACCCTTGATGCCGCGGCTCATCAGGTAGAAGAGCTGTTCGTCGGACACCTTGGACACCGTGGCCTCGTGGGTGATCGAGACGTCTTGCTCGTCGATCTCCATGGTCGGGTACGTGTCGCTGCGGCTGCGATCATCGAGGATCAGCGCGTCGCAGCGCACCGCCGACTTGCTGCCCTTCGCGCCGGGATAGATCTTGACCAGCCCGCGGTAGCCGGCGCGCCCGCCATCCTTGGCGATCGATTTGCTCACCACCACCGACTGCGTGTGCGGGGCGGCATGGATCACCTTGCCGCCGGGATCCTGGTGCTGGCCCCGTCCGGCGAACGCCACCGACAGGATCTCGGCCTTGGCCCCGGGCTCCACCATGAACACGCTGGGGTACTTCATGGTGAGCTTGGAGCCCAGATTGCCGTCGACCCACTCCATAGTGGCGTCGCGATAGGCCACGGCGCGCTTGGTGACCAGGTTGTAGGTGTTGGTCGACCAGTTCTGAATCGTGGTGTAGCGGCAGCGCGCGCCTTCCTTCACGATAATCTCCACCACGGCGCTGTGCAGGGAGTCGGTGGTGTAGATCGGCGCGGTACAGCCCTCCACGTAGTGTACGTACGAGCCAGGCTCGCAGATGATCAGCGTGCGCTCGAACTGCCCCATGTTCTGGGCGTTGATGCGGAAGTAGGCCTGCAGCGGGATGTCCACGTGCACGCCTTCCGGCACATAGACAAACGAGCCGCCCGACCACACGGCCGAGTTCAAGGATGCCAGCTTGTTGTCTTCCGGTGGAACCACCGTGCCGAAGTACTCGCGGACGATGTCGGGGTGCTCCCGCAGCGCCGAGTCCGTGTCGAGGAAGATCACCCCGAGTTTCTCCCACTCCTCCTTCAGGTTGTGATAGACAGACTCACTCTCGTACTGCGCTCCCGCCCCGGCCAGGAACTTCCGCTCCGCCTCCGGGATCCCCAGTTTTTCAAAGGTGTTCTTGATATTCTCGGGTACCTCGTCCCAGCTCCGTTGCTTCTTCTCCGTGGGCTTGAGGTAATAGTAGATGTCGTTGAAATCGATCTGGGCCAGGTTGGCGCCCCAGGTCGGCAGAGGCCGCTGCTGGAAGTGCTCGAGCGAATGCAGGCGGTACGCCCGCATCCACTCCGGCTCATCCTTCATGGAGGAGATCATCTCCACGATCTCGCGGTCCAGTCCCTTGCGGGACTTGTAGACATACTTCTCGGGGTCGTGGAAACCCCACTTGTACTTGTCAGGATCAATGCCCAGCTGATTTGTTACGGCCATCGACCGACCTCCACGTCTTGTTGCGTCTTAGTGGGCGACCCAGAATACTTTGCCGGCGCGGCGCACGGCACCCTCCGCCTGCACCTCTGCCGCGATCACCTCAAACTGCGCCTTGATGCCCTCGTACCCGCTCTGCTCAAGTTCCTCCGCCAGGTCCGGGCCGCCTGAGACCACGAACCGTCCGTCAAACATCACGTGGACATACGATGGCTTGATGAAGTGCAGGATGCGCGAGTAGTGCGTGATCAGCAGGATGCCGAGGTTGCCCTTCGCCTGCGCCAGCATACGGTTGACGCCGTCGGCGACGACTTTCACCGAGTCGATGTCCAGCCCCGAATCGGTCTCATCCATGATCGCGATTTCCGGCTCCAGCATCGCCATCTGCAGGATCTCGAGGCGCTTCTTCTCACCGCCGGAGAAGCCTTCGTTCACGTACCGGGAGACGATCGCCGGCTCAATCCGCAGCTCGTCCAGCTTCTGCTTCAAGAGCTTCTGGAACTCGCCGACTGGCATCAGTTCTTTGTCGAACCCGCGGCGCGCCGACACGGCCGTGCGCAGGAAGCTGCTCATGGTCACCCCGGGGATGCTGACCGGATACTGAAAGGCGATAAACAGTCCCCGCCTGGCGCGCTCGTCGGGCGACATGGCCAGGAGGTCCTGACCCTTGTAGAGGACTTCCCCCTTCACCACCTGATAGGTGGGGTTGCCCATCAGGACGTTGGCCAGGGTGGATTTGCCGGACCCGTTCGGGCCCATCAACGCGTGCACTTCCCCCTTGTTGAGGGTGAGGTTGGCCCCCTTCAGGATGACCTTCTCCTCAACCTGCACTGTCAGGTCCCGGATCTCCAAATCAGCCATGCATGCTCACGCCGGCCTCAGCATTCAGAGTAATAATTCTCGACTAAATTAGTCAAGAACTGCTCCAGGTTCATTGTGGCACGGCACCCCGGGAGTGTCAAGGAACGGCGGGAACCGGCGCAAACGCGGCGCGAGCCGCGTTGTTCACCAGGCTCGTCACTTCAGCGCCGTCGAGGGAAAACGCCGTGGCCACGGCGTGGAGCTCGCGTGAGAGATCCGTGTGCAGGAGCAGCGGGTCGTCGCTATTCACCGTCACCGGAACGCCCGCATCCAGCAGGCGTCGCAACGGAAGGGCTTCTATGGACGGGCACAACCCGAGATGCAGGTTGCTGGTGGGACACAGTTCCAGGGTGACGGCGCGGTCCCGGAGCCGGGTGAGCAATTCCGGATCCTCCACGGCGCGGATGCCGTGGCCGATGCGCCGGGCACCCAGGTGCGCCACCGCGGTCCAGACGCCGGCCGGACCGGCGAACTCGCCGGCGTGTATCGTGATTCCGAGCCCCGCATCGCGGGCCAGGCCGAGCGGCCGGGCAAAGAGCGCGGGCGGGTAGTTTTGTTCGTCGCCCGCCAGGTCCACGCCCACCACGCCGCCGCCGCGGCCGGCGATCGCCTCGCGGACGCGCTGCTCGGCTTCCTCCGGGCCCCGCTCCCGGACGATCGTCATGATGAACCCGCAGTGCACCCCCAGACGCGCCTCGGCCTGGGCCCGGGCATGCGCCATGGCATCGAGCATGCGAGGGGCACCCAGCAGGGCAAAGCCGCGGCGACCGCCCACCCGCACCTCAACGTAGCGGATGTGTTGCCGCTGCGCTTCCTCTAAGAGCTCATAGGTGATCTGCTCGATGTTCTCGGACGTGTACCACTCGTCCGCAATGCTCCCCGCCCGGCTGAGATACCGGAGGCGGCGGAGGCGGTCGTACCCTGTGAATCGTGCCGGGTCCGCGATGTGGGATGGCGGCGAGAGCGCTGGCCAGCCAGGTGGATGGCGCGCAGGATCACTCGCCCCCCGCCGGCGTTCGGCCAGCCGGCGCAGGCGGAGGGAGGTTTCCAGATGCAGATGGAGTTCAACTTTGGGAAGTTCGCGGATGAACTGCAGCGACGCCACCGGCATCATGCACACTCAACGGGTTCAAGGCGATTATATCGCGACGCGACAGGCGTCGGGGTCATCTTGGTGGAATCTCGATCCGTGTGATAATATTAGTGCGTTTTACGCTGCCCGAACACCTGCGCGATGACGCGGACGAGTGCCGTTCCAACTTGATAGCCATGGTATAGGTGGGTGAGTCACATGTGGCCAATCAAGTTGGAACGGCACGAGTAAACTGGCCTGCGTGATGGGTAGGTGGTGCAGTACGTGGACACGCGATCCGTGAAAACGGCCTCTCCGCGCGACCTCAGCCGTGATGAGCTCGCCGCTTCCCTGGAATGGTACGGGAAGATGGTACTGGCCCGCCGCTTTGAAGATGAAGCCGAGCGCGAGTTTCGCCGCGGCAAGATCGGGGGGTATCTGCACGTCTACAGCGGCCAGGAGGCGGTGGCCGCCGGCTTCCTGAGCGCGATCCGGCCTGATGACATCTTCTTTACTGCCTATCGGGATCATGCGCATGCCATCTTCCGCGGTGCCGCCCCCGGCGCGGTGATGGCGGAGTTGTTCGGCAAGGCGACCGGTCTGGCCAAGGGGAAAGGCGGCTCCATGCATTTGTTCGACGTGGCCCACGGGTTCTACGGCGGCTACGGCATCGTCGGGGGTCACATCCCGCTGGCCACGGGGGCGGCCTATGCCCTGCGCTACCAGAAGACGGAGCGCATCTGCCTGTGTTTCCTCGGCGACGGGGCGATGAACAGCGGCTCGTTCCATGAACCGGCCAATTTGGCCGGGCTATGGGGAAAGCAGGGCCTGTGCCCGATTGTGTACATCGTCGAGAACAACCAGTATGCGATGGGTACGCCCGTGGAGCGCTCGTCCGCGGTCACGAACCTCGCCGGCCGGTTCTCGACGTACGCGATCGACAACGAACGCGCCGATGGCATGGACTTCATCGAGGTCCGCCGGCTGGCCGAGCGTGTGGTGCGCCGGGTCCGCGAGACCGGCGGGTCCTACGCGGTCGAGTTGCTGACCTATCGCTTTGCCGGCCACGGCGCGGCCGATCTCTTCCAGCCCTACCGCACGAAGGAGGAGATCGCGCAGGCCAGGTCGCGTGACCCGATTACGATCCTGGAGGACCGGCTGCGCGCGGCCGGCGCGCTGACTGACGAGCAGGTGAAGCGCGTCCATGCCGATGCCGAGCGCGCCGTGACCGAAGCGGTACGATTCGCGGAGGAGAGCCCGCCCCCGGCGCCAGAGGAACTCTACAAAGACGTCTATGGCGCGCGGGATGAAGACGAAAAGACGGGAACGCGGGATCGCGGGAACACGGGAACGCGATGACAACGCTTGCTGGCTCATGCCGACGTCGCGTTCCCCCGTTCCCGCGTTCCCCCGTTCCCGGTAGTTGGATGCTCCCATGGCCGAGCTAACTTACCGGGATGCACTCCGGTCTGCCCTGATCGAGGAGATGGATCATGACCGCCGCGTGGTCCTCATCGGGGAGGACATCGGCGTGTACCAGGGCACGTTCCGGGTGACCGCCGATCTGCTAAAGCGGTATGGGCCGGGGCGCGTGATCGATACCCCGATCTCCGAACTGGGCTTCGTGGGAGCGGCCATCGGGATGGCCATGCTGGGGTTGCGGCCGGTGGTGGAAGTCATGACCTGGAACTTCTCCCTGCTGGCGATGGACCAGATTGTCAACAACGCCGCCAAGCTGCGCTACTTCTCCGGTGGACAGGTGAATGTTCCCATGGTCATCCGCGGCCCGAACGGGGCCGGGGTACAGTTGTCCGCGCAGCATTCCCAGAGCCTGGAGGCCACCTACGCGCACTTCCCCGGTTTGTATGTGGTCGCGCCCGCGACGCCGGCGGAGGCCAAGGGGCTGCTGCGCACGGCGATCCGCAGCGACGATCCCGTCATCTTCCTGGAAAACGCCGCGCTATACGGCATGAAGGGTGAGGTACCCGACTCGGACTTCGCCCTGCCCTTTGGGAAGGCCGCGGTGGCGCGGAGCGGCCGAGACGTCACCGTCGTCGCCTACAGCCGGATGGTGTTTGCGGCCCTGACGGCGGCGGAACAGCTCGCCGCAGAGGGCATCGAGGCCGAGGTCATCAACCTGCGGTGCCTGCGGCCGCTCGACACGGCGACCATCGTGGAGTCGGTCTCGCGCACGCATCGGGCAGTGGTGGTCCAGGAACAATGGAAGCCATTCGGAGCCGCTGCCGAAATTGCGATGCGTATCTATGAAGACGCATTCGATCAACTGGACGCGCCGGTCGAGCGCGTCACCGGGGCCGACGTCCCTATGCCCTACGCCCGCACGCTCGAAGTGCGGGCGGTGCCGCACGAGGCGGACATTGTCGCGGCCGTGAAGAAGACGCTGGGAAAAGACTAACGGGTAGTTGGAGGGTGATCCGGTGGCCGACGTCATCATGCCGAAGATGGGCGACGCGATGACCGAGGGAAAGGTGCTGAAGTGGAAAAAGCGCCCGGGCGAGCCGGTGGCCAAAGGGGAACCCATCGCCGAGATCGAGACCGACAAGGTCAACGTTGACATCGAGGCAGAGGAAGCGGGTGTTTTGCTGCAGATTCTCGTCGACGAGGGGAAGAGCGCACCGATCGGCGCCAGCATCGCCGAAATCGGCGCCCCGGGGCAGAAAGTCCAGCCCCGCGTCGCGGCTCCCACCGCGCCGCCTGGTCCTGCCCCCGCGGCAGCGCCTCCGAGCGCGTCACGACCTGCCACCTCAGCCACCCCGGCTCCCAGCGAGGCCGCAGACCGCTTGAAGGTCTCTCCCCTGGCCCGGAAACTCGCCGCCGAACACGCCATCGACCTGACCGCCATTCGGGGGAGCGGCCCGGAAGGTCGCATTACTAAGGAAGACATCGAAGCGCTGGTCGCAGCAGGCGCGCGTCCCAAACCTGCCCCGAGCCCTTCGACGGCGCTCAGGGCAGGCAAGGTCGAGGGGCCGGCCCCTGGCCCGGCGGCAGCGCCCGCGCCACCCGGTTCGGCCGCCGTACGCCAGATCGAAGGGGACGTTGAGTCCGTTCCCCTCTCACGCATCCGGCAAACCATTGGCCGCCGGATGGCCGAGAGCAAGCAGCAGGCGCCTCACTTCTACGTGACCATGGAAGTCGGCATGGATGACGCACTGGGCGCCCGCCGGCAACTCAACGAGACGCTTGGGGACCATGGGAAGGTATCGGTGAATGACTTCGTGCTCAAAGCGGCGTCGCTGGCGCTGCGCAAATTCGGCAATCTCAACAGCGCGCTGGCGGAAAGCGCGATCCGCCGGTTTCGCCGGATCAACATGGCCCTGGCTGTGGCTTTGCCCGAAGGGCTGATCGCCCCTGTCATCCACGACTGCGACCGGCTGTCGCTAGTCGAGATCGCGGCCAGGGCGAAAGAGTTGGGCGAACGCGCCCGGGCTGGGCGCCTGCGGCCGGAAGACCTCGAAGGCGGCACATTCACCGTCAGCAACCTGGGCATGTTTGGGGACGTGGATAGCTTCGTGGCGATCATCAACCCGCCGCACACCGGCATCCTGGCCGTCGGGAAGGCCATGCCGCGCCCCGTCGTGCGGGATGGCCAGATTGTCGCCGCCACCACGATGAAATTGACGCTGTCGGCGGACCATCGCGTGACCGATGGCGCCGAAGCGGCCCAATACCTCAACGAGGTCAAACGCCTGCTGGAGAATCCACTGCTCTTGGTCCTTGAACAACGTTGAAAGGTTGGAACGTTGAAGCGTTGAAGCGACGCGGTGCCAGGGTCGTGACCCGCTCGCTTCGGTTCAAGGTTTCAACGATTCAACGTTTCAACGTCAGCCGATTGCCTCGAAATGCCTTCGAATGGTACTCTCCACCTGATCGGCAAGCTCCTCCCACTGCACGCTGGGACTGCGGGTCACGGTGATAAAATCGTTCAGGAAAAAGACCTGCACCACACCCGGGACGGCGAGCAGGGCCGCCGCCAACGGTGAGGCGGCCGCCTCCTGCGGAGTGCGGAACGTCTGACTCCGCCCCTCGGTCAGACGCCGGTTGACCACGAACTTCAGCGCGTTCACGTTCGGAGTGGGCTGCACATCGACTGTGATAGATTCCGCCATTCGGGAGCCCTCGGCAGAAGCAAATACTGAAATCGTGAAACTATTGAATCTATCGAATCTATTGAATCCAACAGATGCAACAGATCCAATAGATTCGTCGTATTCAGTATTCACAGCACCGAGCGCACGGACCTTCGATCAACGCGTGTCTTCTTACGGGAAGGTTTGCTTCATGATCGGTTTCCCGGGCACGGGCACGTTAAGCACAATCGATGCTCCCGGCCGCAGTGTGATCTTGATTGGGCTACTCCCCTCCATATGTACGTCGGGAGGCAGAGAGGCCGGATTGACCACCAGGGTGTAGTCGCCGGGCGGCAGGTGGGAAAAAGCGAACGTTCCGTCGTCCGTGGACGTCGCAAACTGCTGGCGTGGCCCCTGCAACTCGAAGACGACACCGCCGATGCCCTCCTCGTCGGGATCGCGGACACCGTTCCGATCGGCATCGAGGTAAACGATCCCGCTGAGCGTGGCGTCAGAGACGAGGGCAAACTCGACGTTCGTACGGGCACCGTCTGTGACCTGCACGGTGATGCGGGGCTGGGTCGTGACCAAGCCCACCGGGACGGTGTCGCCATCAAGTGTCAGGCGGTACTCGCCCTCCCTCAGTGCGTCGATGGACAGCCGCCCGTCGCGATCCGAGATCGCAGCCCGACGACCTTCGATCCGCATGATGACACCCGGCACACCAGGCTCATCGGGATCTTGTCTGCCGTTCTCGTTGCGATCCTGAAACACGACGCCCTCGAGCCGGCCGTTTGGAACGATCCCATAGGTCATGATCGGATAACCGTATTGGACAGAAAGACTCGTGGTCGTACTTCCGGTGGAGTCGAACTGTATTCTAGGCCCCACCGAAAGGCGCGCGCCACCCGGCAGGGCCGACGACACGCTCAACTCGACTATCGTCTGGCTGAACTCGGTCGGCAGGGTAAACACGTTGTTCTGCAGCTGAGCGATCAGATCGAGTTGGCTCGACAATCGAAAGCTCCAACCCGTTCCGACGCCCCAGCTCTCTGTGGCCCCAATCTGGCGCGAAATCTCCGCCCAGGCAGGCAGTCCCGTTTCCAGCGCGTACATAGTCTGCAATCTGAATGTGGCACTGCTGCTCGTGGCACTGGTGAGCAGATCCGTCGTGTCGTTCTGGTTGGCGGCCAGCGTGAATGTCCACCGGTCCTGCGTGTAGAATGCCGCGGCCTGCGTCCCGACGTTCCGCGTACTCACCCCTGTCGCGACATCATCGGTGAGGCGTGTCCCCAACGCGATCCCCCATCCGGGGGCCGGGCGGAAGCCCATCAGCAGGTCGTAGGACTGTCGGTTCGGCAGACCGCTGGCGCTGCCGTCGAGCAGCGCGGCGCTGCTGGAGATCGTCCAGCGGGGGTCCGGCATATACGCGAGTTGCAGCAGCGGGCCGCTGCGGCCAGTGAACAGCGTCGCGTTCCCGACCGCCGGGAAGTCTGCACCCACCACCAGGTAGCTGAGGGATGTTGACAACGTTGGCGAGGAGGCGACCGCGCCGATCCGCCACGCCGGCCCAGAGCCGGGACCGGACGCCCCCAGGGCCGTCTCGCCGAAGATAGCCAGGCCCGGCGCCATCTCTCGGTCGGCGCGTACACGGGTGAGCAGCACCCCGATAGTGGGATCGTACAGAAGACCCACTTCAGACTGCCAGGGCCCTGACTGGGGGAAGAGCATCGTCATGCCGTAGACCTGACTGCTGGAGTCGGCGAGCGACCCGCCGAAGAACCGTGTCCCGGAGGCCCCCGCGTTCCCCTCGTAGGCGACGCCCAGGATGCCCTGCTGGTACAGCGTGAAAGGAGACTCATCGAGTACAAGTCCACCCACCGTGAATGTGTAGGCCGGGTTCCGGAGAACGACCACCCCTGACGCATCGAGCGGACCGTTGCCCACGCCCACCCTCAGCAGGCCTTCAATATTCTCGGGGGCGCCGAACGACTTGTATTGCACGGTTGCCGTCGCGCTGAGCGTACCAGCTCCCGACGTCAGCCCCACGGCGATGTAGCCCGACGACGTGACGGGCGGCGTGAGATCCTGCTGGAACTCTAGGGCAAATGGACGCGCAGTTGGCACGGGCGCCGTGACCTGGGGAGGGCGCGGAGGCTTGGCCGCCACTGCCGTCTGAAAGGGCGCGCGGGTGACGATGCTCACCAGGCCCTCCTGCGGATCCCAGGTGGTCAGCGTGTCGAACAGCGCGTCCACCGCGCCCCTGGGGATCATCGTCGCCCCGTTGACGAGACGCACCGGCGCGTCCAGGAGGGTGGTGACGACGTCGCCCGACCACACCTCCAGGCGATCGAGGCGCAGCGTCAACGTTGAGTCGTCGATGCGGTGGACCTCGACGGTCGGGGCGTTGAACTTTGTCGTCGCTTGGAATCGCCTCGCCAGCGCGGCAAGGGGCAGGTAGACCGTACCGTCTTGCAGGAACCCCGGAGGGCTGACACTCAGCGGAACGTCGTCAACGACGACGCGGATCGGCGGCGCCGTACCCTGGCTGGGCACGGTCAGTCCCAGCGCCAGCATCGCCGCGCCCGTGACACCTATCCACCACCTGCGGACACGGGGCGTCACAGCGATTCGTTTCCATCCCGCACATCACGGCCCGCGGTAGACAAAGGTCAGCTCGCCTGATACCAGCACGTCGGCGCCGTAGTCGATGACGGCGCGGACCGTGTAGGTCCCGGGTCCCAAACTCTTGTCCCACGAGATCTTGAACTCTCGGACGCTGGCCGGCAACACCACGGCCTCAGGGAGCGGCAGCTTTCCGATGCGCTGGCCAGAGGCGTCGAGGAGTTCGATCTCGCCTCGAGTGTGCAGATGCACGTTACCCTTGTTGCGAAACGTGACCCTGATATCTGCGCCCGCACCGCGGGGCCGGGGGGCGGCAAGCATGTTTACGATGGCCCCCTGGACGACTTCCGTGCCGCGGATGGCGACCAGCAGGCGAGCCGCGAGCCGCGGCGCCACCACGACGAAGGTCGCCTTTCCCCCAGCCGGAGTCTGCAAGACCGGGGTCGAGCTAACGACGATCATCCCGTAGAGTCCACCCCGGGCGCCCGGCGGAACCGTCACCGCGATCCGCACCGGCATCTGCCGCTCCGGCTCGAGATCGAACTCGGCCGGCTGCACGCGCGTGTACCTGGCGACCGACCAGGGCAACTTACCCGGCTCCAGCACATCGGCGACGCCATCGGGACGGATGTTGAGATCCTCCACGATCACGCGCATGCGCGCGGTATTCGGCGCTTTGTTGTATACGACGAGGACGGCGCTAGCGGTTCCCCCGGAGGCCGGCACCAGTTCGATTTCACCAGGGCTGATGCCATACCGAATCGGTTGCGCGCCCGCGGGCAGGCTGCCGACGCCAAGCAGTGCGGCGAGGGGAACCAGCATGAGCCAAACCGTTGACCGGATGCGTCGTGTCATGGGCGTTTCAGGACCGCCTCAGGCACCGCTTCATCAGAGCTCTGCGAGCAGGTAATCCACCCCGATCGTAAAATTCCCTGCGCTGTCGCCCCAGTCCACGCACTGCCTGTAGTAGACGGTGTGGTTGATGTTTGAGCCTTTTGGCTGGTTGGAGAAGACGTTCTGGTAGACGGCTGTGATAGGGAGGAACGGCCCCCCGGCCGCGGTGGCGAACCCGAAGGCATTGAACATCTCGGCGGAGGAGGCGTCCTTCGCCTTGCCGTTCGGGTAGGTCGCCGGCGTTGAACGGATGCGCAGATCGTAGTTCCTTGAGTTGCTGGTGACGGTGATGGTGGTTGAGGTGGTGCTGCAGAATGTCGGCAGGGTCGACCCGATCGTCGCAGCCGCCGGGACGGTGATGGTGAGGGCCGCCTCCGCATGGGGGGGCACCAACAGTGTCACCAGCAGGGTCACACTGCAGGCGGCGACGATTTTCAGGATCCTGGGATGCATCATCCTCATCGGTCCCATCACCCTTGCCGAGGTCGCCCGGACCATGGGCGCCGACACACACCAGGGAGGCCGTTGCCGCCGGATCGCGACCGGTCGCGCATCAGCCTCCCTGCAGTTCTCTTGTTGGAGCGATCCCGGACGTGATCAGTTCGAAGCCTGATACTCGGCGACGATCGTGTAATCACCTGCATCGTCGTCGTATGTGACACACTGCTTGTAGTAGACCGTCTTCGCAACACCCGCGCTTCCTGTCTTTGCCTGGCCGGTGAAGACATCCACGTAACTGGTGGTGATGTTGCTGAATGACGAGTTGTCGCCGCTCCACTGGAACTGATTCGTCAATTCCACGCTGCCGTTCTTCGCCTTGCCGTTGGTGTATGCTGCGTTGGCCCGGACCTGCATGCTCCATACTTTGTTGCTCTTCAAGGTGATGCTGGTATTCGCCGTCCCGCAGCCCCCGGCGACTCCGGCATTGGCGCCGATTGACGCTGTGCCCGGGACTGTGATTTCGATCGCGTTCGCCGCAGTGATCGTCACTGTCTGGCTGCCCGTGGCCGTCGCCCCGTACCCGGCGCCGACCGCCACGGCAACGATGATCACGGCACCCAGGATAATCTGTATGAGTTTTGTCTGGCTCCGCATCTGTGCTTCCTCCGCATGCCTCGCGTTTCCCAGCCGGCCTGGTTGAACGCAGGCTACCGGGTCCGATGCAAAGAGTGAAGCAAGTCGCGTGCCAGCTTGGTGACGCCCGTCCGAAGGTCCTAGGGGCCCAGCAGACGGATTTTGGGCGTCCGGCGCGCGGCTTGCGAGTTGTCCCCCAAGGGAAACTTGCCCGGCCGCGACAATAGCTAGACGGCCACATTCACAATGAGGTGTGAACGAATACTCAACGGGAGCCTTTAGAAGGTAACGAAGCTACTCAGCGGCGAGCGCGTCTCAGCTATACGAGCCCGGGATTGATGCGCATACTCGAGAGGTCTTCGCCAGTCAGGGAGTCATCGCCGTCGTCCGGCGAGCCATTGGTGCCGGAGAGCTCAGGATTACTACCCTGAGGTCCGGAGGCCAGCGCTCCCCGGAGTGCGGCATTCAGATCGTCCAGGTAGCGCGCCAGGGTCAACCGCAAGACCCCGAGTTGCGAAGCGGCGCCGATCACGACCGCCACCACTGGCCCCAGCGGCGCCATCACCACGGCACGTCCGCCGTACACCACCATCACGGCTTCGGGCGCGCCAAACGCGGCACTCTCTCCCAGACGCTCTCCCACCATCACAGCACTGGCCGCGTAGGCCGCCAGGGCGTCGAGGTCGGCGTGGATGTCACCCACGGAGTGCAACACCGCCCCATCACCTGACAGTAGCAGGACGCTCTGAGCCGCCGACTGCCGCCGCAGCTCGGTGAGCACACCCTGCAGTTGTGCGTGGGATTGCGATTCGTCGGCCACAGCAGTGTTGTACCCGCGGCGTGCGTCCACTAGCCCAGCGTCAGGCCACGACCGTGGCGTTCGAATCTCCGCGGTCTGGGCCACGGCTCTCCCCATCCAGCCACGACCGCAGGGCGAGGTGGGTGCGCAGCGATTGCAACGCCTCCCCGCGCATCTGACTCACCCGCGACTCGGTCACGCCCAGGACACGGCCAATCTCCCACAATGTAAGTCCCTCGCAGTAGTATAGTCCGACCACGACCTTATGCCGAACCGGCAGTGCCTCGATGGCATGCCACAGGTCCGCATCACGCGCCTGTTGTTCGATGCTCCCCATGACGTCGCCGCCGGCATCTCGGGCCAGCGCCTCGGGGAAACGGCCGGCGTCCCCGAACTCGTCCAGCGACAGCGGCAATGCCGCGTGCTGATCGGTGCGGGCCTTGCCCAACTGGCGGGTGGCCATCCCGGTCGCCTTAGCCAGCTCGTCGTCGGTGGGGAGACGGCCGAGCCGCCGCGTCAGCGCGTGTATCTGCGCCTGCACCCGGTGCACGTTGCGCCGCGCGATCCGCGGCAGCAGGTCCAGCGTGCGCAGATAGTCATACATGGCGCCGCGGATTCGCAGCCGGGCGAACGCCTCAAACGGGATGCCGCGGTCGGTATCGAACCGGTCGATTGCCTCCAGGAGACCGATCATGCCGTAGCCTTCCAGATCTTCGCTCTTCACCGTGGGCGGGACACGACCAGTCATCTGCCTGGCTTGCGTGCGGACCAGGGGAAGATATGCCAGGGCCAGACGCTCGCGCACCACCGCGGTGCGCGCGTCTTTGAACGCTTGCCACAAGGTTGTGACAGACTGGGGATCCCTGGCCATGCACCGCTCCTTAGGAAATGTCGGCCAGCGCTGAGGCGGCGCGCTGCAGCAGCGCGTCCGGCGATTCATCCTGTTCGGCGCTGCCGACGACGCTCAGGCGCATGGGCAGCGGCGACACCGTGGTCTGCCGCAGCTCTCGTTGCGCCACACGGACCACGCGGTCGACGATGATCGAGGCCTTCTCCCGGTCGAGGCCGGCGAACAGCAGGCCAAATCGCCGCCCGCCCAAATTTGCCGCAAGATCGCAAGTGCGCATCGCCGCCGCGACATGGTGGGTCAGCGCCCCGACGACCGCGGCGCGTTCGGGTCCCGCAGCGATGTCCACCTCCAGCAGCGCCACGGCGAACTCGGTGGTGTGCTGGCGGGTCCGCTGCAACTCCTCCTCCAGGCGGGCCGTGAAGTGATGGCTGTTGCTGAGTCCGGTCTCGCCATCCTGATAGACCAGTTCGCGCAGCCGTTCCTCCCGGCGGAGTTTCGAGAGAGTCTGTGCCAGTGACTCCGCCAGCCGGCCCAGCCGCTCGAACTCGCCCTCGGTGAAGGTGCGGTCCGTGCGGGCGAGGGCCAGGACGCCGGCGACGATGCCCTGCTGCACAAGGGGAAAGGCCAGGAATGCGCGCAGCGCCGCGTCGCCAAACGGTGAACGGTGTCCGTTGGATCCGGGATCGGGGATCACCACCGGCCGGCCTTCCTGCGCCACCCAGGCGGAGAGCCCTGAGCCGCGGGCGAACCGGATCCGGTCGGCCAGCTCCACGCGGTTCCCGCGAACCGCCACAGGCAGGAGCCGCCCGCTGGTCCATTCAGTGACGTACAGGGTGCCGTGTTCAAAGGAAAGAGTCCGGTGAACCAGATCGAGGTAGCGGGTGTAGGCCAGCCGCAGCGGCAACTGCTCGTCGGCGAGCTTCACGCACTCCAGCCGCAGCGCCATCTCCTCCGCCTCCGTGGCGAGGCCCTGGCCGTTGCGGGGCGCTGACTCACCACCGGCACTACCGGAGTCGGGCGCGTACGCGGGTGCCCGTTCAGGCTGAGACCGACTGCGTCGACTGCGTTGCGCCATGGCCGTCCTCCGGCATTCGAGTAACGATGAGACCGTTTCGTTGCTCCACAAAATACAGGAGCAAGGAGCGTGCCACGAGGACTGCCGTTGAACCGTTGGAACGTTGAACCGTTAGAACGACAGACCAGATCAGGGAAGGTCTGCAGAGGCTGAACTTATGGACAGCGGCGTGCGCTACGAGGCGGGCTGCCGGCGGACTCGCTTCAACGTTTCAACGCTTCAATGTTTCGACGTCGTTATTTCGCTTCCGCCAGCGGACCCCGGGCCGTCGACGGCGGGACGTTCATCTCTTCGCGGTACTTCGTCACGGTGCGGCGGGCGATCTTCGTGCCCTCGGCCGTCAGCAGGCGGGCCATCTGCTCGTCGGTGAGCGGGTCTGTCTCCGCGGCGATGAGCGCGCGGATCCGCTCTTTCACGGGCAGCGATTGATCGAAGAAGAGCTCGAAACTCACCACACGGCCGCTGGGGAGCTGTGCGAACTTGCCGTCCAGCGCGCGGCTAACCGTGGACTCGCTGATGCCGAGCTCCGCAGCGATCATGGCCTTGGTCAGCGGTTTCATGTGCGCCTCACCGCGCTGGATGAACTCCCACTGCGTCTGCACGATGGTCTTCACGATGCTGGCGAACGTCCAGTTGCGGCGCGCCAGGACCTCGATGAACAACTTGGCGCGGCCGACGTAGTCGCGGACGTGATCACGGGACTTGTCAGAATAGCCGGAGGCGGCGCGGCGCATCTGCCGCCGCAAATCACCGTAAAAGGCGTTGACGCGGAGCGCGAAGGCATCCTGCCGGCACAGCTCCACGGCGAAGCCTTCCTCGGTCTGGCGGATGATGACATCGGGGCGCGCCACTTCGGCCGGGCGGACCGCCCCGCCGTCCTGCTCGCTGCGGTACCGCTCACCCGGATAGGGGTAGCAATTGGCCTTCACGAACTCGTGCGCATCTTTGACCTCGGGGATGGTCACCCCGAGATCCTTGGCTACTTTCTCAAACCGCCGCGCGGCCAGGTCCGGCAGATGGGTCTCCACCAGCCGCTGGGCCAGCCGGTTCGCGGCGCCTGGCTCCATCACCCGGAGTTGCAAGAGCAGACACTCTTCCACGTTGCGCGCGCCGACGCCGACGGGCTCGAAGCGCTGGATGCGAGCCAGGACCGCATCGACCTCTTCGACCTCGGCGTTCAGCTCCTGGGCCACCTGCACCGCGGTGGCTTCCATGTACCCGTTGTCGTTGATGTAGCCGATGAGCCGTTCACCGATGGCGTGGTCGCGGGCGGAGAGCCCCTGCGCCTGCAGCGTCATCAGCAGGTGCTCCTGCAGCGACACCGGCGCCGCCATGCGGGCGAAGGGATCGAACTCCTCGTCGTCAGGCGTCCAGTTCGTCAGCGACTGCCCGCCTTCGTCACCCGACCAGTCGGCGTCCGCAGAGGCGGGCACCTCGTCCAGTTCCAGAGCAGGGTTCTCGGAAAGCTCCTGCTCAATGCGGGCCAGCAACTGATGGAGGGGCAGGACCAGGAGCGCATTCACCATCATCAGCTTGGGCACCATGCGCTGGTGCAGCTGCGGGTTGACGCCGAGTGATGCGTGAATGCGCGGATCCATCGACATGGTGGTGTTCTGTCCTCAGGCCGTCTCCGGCACGCCGACGGCCTCGTCGTCCGTCCCAAGGGGGCGCAGGTCGCCGGCCTGCAGGCAGGCCAGCAGGGCGCCGATCACCTGCGGGTCGAACTGCGTCCCCCGCCCTCGTTCCAGTTCTGCCAGCGCCTTCGGCACCGGCATGGCCGGCCGGTAATAACGCGGGCTGGTCATGCTCTCCAATGCATCAACGCCGGCGATGATGCGCGCCTCAACGGGGATCTGATCGCCCCGCAGTCCCATCGGGTACCCCGAGCCGTCGAACCACTCATGGTGAAACGTCACCGCCTCCACGACGCGCGGCGGGAAGTCGGCCATGGCCAGAATCTTCGCCCCCATCAGAGTGTGCGTCTTCATGCCATCATATTCCTCAGCGGTGAGGTGTCCAGGCTTTCGCAGGACTCCGTCTCCAATGCCGATCTTGCCGATGTCATGGAGCAGGGCGGCCGTCTTCAAATCCTCGAGGCGATCGGCACTCAGCCCCATCCGGGAGCCGATCGCTAGCGCGTACGTGACCGCCCGGTTGGAGTGTTCGCGCGTAGGATGGTCGCGCAGGTCGACGGTCGCGGCCAGCGCGTAGACGGTGTTCCAATACGACCGGCGTAGCTGTTGGGACAACCGGATCTTCTCGATCTCGCTCGAGCCCTGGGCCGCGATCACCCGCAACACGTCGCGGTCGGAGCCTCCGAACGCCGTCGTGGACCGCAGCGCGGTGACGACGCCCACGACGCGGCCTCCGAACTGCAGCGGGACCGACAGCATCCGACCCTCGTCGTCGGCTGTCGCTTCCGCCAGGCCGTCGGCTCTGAACAGGTCCTCCGGGGCCACCCTCCACGACGCCGAGCTCTTAGCTGCCGAATGCCTGGCCCCATCCGCCTGGCCGGTCGTAGTCACGGTCCCGGCATCGCCCGTCGCGGATGTCGTCACCATCAGCTCCTGTCCATCGTCGTCCAGCGTGACGAGGGTTACGCGCTCGGCGTTCAGTTCGTGCAGCACGGCCTCGGTGATAATCTGAAACACTCGGCCCTGATCCACGTCTCCCAGCCGGTTGCTGTGGAGATCCAGCAGGGGCTGCAGCGCCCGCAGGCGGGTGTTGCGCTTGAAGTACAGCCCTTTGCGCAGGCCCTCCTCGACGGTCTTGCGCAGGTCGTCAGGCGTAAACGGCTTCATCAAGAACCCGTTCACGCCGAGCTTCACGGTTTCCAGCAAGTTGTCAAACTCGCTGAACCCGGTCATGACCACGACGGAGACGTCGGGCGCCTCCGCCACGATCTGCCGGGCTGCCTCCAGCCCGGTCATGCCTGGCATGCGGATATCGGTGAGCAGGAGATCCGGAGTCTGCGCGCGGGCCATGCTGATCGCCGTGGGGCCGTCGGGAGCAGGGCTGACCTCATAGGTCCGGCCGAGAATGCGGACGCACAGCTCCCGGATGGACGTTTCATCGTCAACGACCAAGATTCTGGCTTTGGGGAGCACCATGGACTCCTTGTCGTTCATGCCGCGCGTGCAACCTCGCGTCCCATGCGGCTTCTCGCGTACCGCTCTGCTAGAGCAAGTTTCATGCCGAACACATGTCTACCCGGTCGGTTAGCCGGTTTCCGCCGAAATATTATGTTCCTGGATTTTCGCGTGAAGCGCCGCGCGGTCGATCCCCAGCACCTTCGCGGCCTCATCCAAGTTCCAGGCCGTCATCTTCAAGACGGCATTGATGTGCCGGCGTTCAGCGTCGCCCAGCGAGAACGCCTTGGGAAACTTCGCTCCCGGGGACGGCTGTTCGTCCAGCCAGATCTCCTCGGCGTCGATGAGTTCCCCGGTGGCCAGGATGACGACCCGCTGCACGGTGTACTCCAGCTCCCGAACGTTCCCCGGCCATTGGTGGCTGCGCAGCCGTTTCATCGCCGCGGGGGTGAAGCCTTTGATCCGCTTGCCGAACGCCACCGCGTACTTGTTGACGAAGTGGTAGGCCAGCACCTGAATGTCCTCTTTGCGGTCGCGCAGCGCCGGCAACTCCAGCGGCATGACGGCCAGCCGGTAGTAGAGGTCCTCGCGGAACCGGCCGTCGGCGATGGCCTTCTTCAGATCTTTGTTCGTCGCCGCCACGACGCGGGCGTTGACATCGATGGGCTTGTTGCCGCCCACCCGCTCGATGACCCGCTCCTGCAACACGCGCAGCAGCTTGACCTGCATCGAGAGGCTCATGTCGGCGATCTCGTCCAGAAAGATCGTGCCGTCCTGGCCGCGCTCAAACCGGCCCACGTGGCTGGTGATGGCGCTGGTGAACGCGCCCTTCTCATGGCCGAAGAGTTCCGTCTCCAGCAGCGTCTCGGGAATGGCTCCGCAGTTGACCACCACGAATGGGCCGTTGGCGCGAGGGCTCTGGAAATGGATCGAGCGGGCCAGCAGTTCCTTGCCCGTCCCCGTCTCCCCGTAGATCAGCACGGTGGCGTCGGTCGGGGCGACCGCGGCGGCGAGCCGCAAGACGTCGCGCATTTTCGGAGATTCCCCGACGATCCCCTCGAATTTGAAGGTGCGCATCAGTTCCTGCTGCAGCGCCCGGTTCTCTTGCATCAGGCGGCTGCGTTCCAGCGCCTGGTTCACCACGATCATCAACTCTTCGGGCCGGAACGGTTTGCCGACATAATGGTAGGCGCCAAGCTTGATCGCCTGGATCGCGGTGTCGATCGTGGAGAACGCGGTGATGATGATGACCAGAGCGTCGGGGTTGAATTCCTTGATCGATCGCAGCACACTCATCCCGTCGAGCTTGGGCAGCTTGAGGTCCAGGAGCACGAGGTGGTAGCGACCGGCCTTGTACTTGGCCAGCCCTTCTTCGCCGTCGGCGGCAGTCTCCACCGCATAGCCGTCCTCGCGAAGAATCTTGGTCAGCAAATTCCGCAGATTCTCCTCGTCGTCGACCACGAGGATGGACGTACCGTCGGTGACCATCAGCACTCTCTTCTTGGGCCGAAATGGGGGTCCTGCGAAATCATGCCTCTGTGGCGCGGAGGTTAGACGCGCCGCAAGCGCGCCCGAGTGCACCACCGCGTCTCCCTAGTCTACCTGGTCTACTTAGTCTGCTTGGTCTCACTGCGGGGCCGACGGAACTAGGCATGTAGACCGGGAAGACCAAGTAGACCAAGAAGACCAAGTAGACGCAGTTGTCGTGTCAAAAGCCCCGCCGTCTCTCTCCCGTGCGGGCGGCCTTGCAGCGTCCCCCCTGAGGTTCGCCTGCACCCGGTTCCCGCGTTCAGAAGAGCGGACGGCGGGGAGTTCTATCGATCCATTAATTCAGGCGGGCCTGCGCCCGTGAGGTGGTCGCCGACGCGACAGCCGCCAGGGCCGGGGTCAGGACCCGCTGTGCCCACAGGGCGCGGTTCGCGCGTTCCACCGCACCGAGCCCCCGGAGGAGCGTGCCGATCTGACGGGTGAACGCGGCCACATCCGGGACGCTGGTCGAGGTTTTGTGGCGCACCTGGCGACGCCTGGCTTCAAGATCCCGCAGGGTGACGATGTAGGCCGCCTCCAGGACAACCAGGTCTGCGGCTTCGTCAAAACGCCCCTGCTTCAGCAAGAGGTGCCGGGCCCGAGCCAGCCGCAGCAGTTCACGGTGCACGGCCAGCTCACGTTCGAGAATCTGGCGAAGTTGTCCGGCTGTGGAGCCCATCGCATCACACCTCGACACGTCACCAGGGAAGTCTAGCCGGATGAAGAGCAATTCCCATGCCACCTACCGGGGCCGCTGGCGGGACAGCGCTAACACCTCGAGCTTTTGGGTATGTAGCCGATAGACAGGGTGAAGGACAGTTACGCGTTCGTTGACAGCATGAAGAGGCTGTGGTAGAGTCAGCGAGCCATGAGTATGGAGACCGGCTCACATCTCGATTCGGAAGGCCGCAGGCACTTAGTTCCTTGCCGGCGAGATGACGGGTCTATCTCAGCAGGAAGAGGGAGCAAATCAATGCGCAAGGCGATCGCTGTATTCTTGTTCGCGTCCCTGATGTTTGTGGCGGCATCCGTGTCGTGGGGCCAGTCGGCCTCGACGGAGGCCACGTGGGAGTCGGCCACCTGGGAGACTCTCGACGCCGTCCCCGCAGTCTGGGAGTAGTTTCGGCCGTATCCAGACATCAGGACTGTTCGTGACGAGGGGGTCCCACCGGACCCCCTCGTTGTTGTTCTTCTGGAGTTGATCCCCGCATCTAACCCTCCCTCAGGCCGGGCATGACTCTTTTAGGATCCCTCCAGGGAATCTGCGCACCGAAGGGGTTTGGTACGAAAATTGCTCTATTTAGACGGTAGAAACGTTTCATCACACGGGAGGGAATCACAATGAAAAAGGTCCTGACTGTCGCGGTCATGCTGATCCTGGCAGTGTGCCTGGGGGCGTCGGTGTCATGGGGCCAGACGGCCTCGACGGAGGCGACATGGGAGTCGGCCACCTGGGAGACTCTCGACGCGGTGCCCTCAGTCTGGGAGTAGCAACGAACTGCGCCTGGTGGAGGATTCCGCCGGGCGGTAGTCTAACAGGGGTTGCCCGGGAGGCCGCCTGCACACGCGGGGTGGCCCCGGGCCATTTGCCTTCTCTCGCGGCGGGAATATGAAGAACCTCTCAACGCCAGCCCGCGTCTACGTCCTAGGGGTCATCATCGCCGGCGGCATCCTGGCGGCCCTTGTGCCGCAGCTTCCGGGTGCTGCCCCGCGGCTGGATCTGCCATTTGCGGTCTTCGTCGCGGCGGCGCTGCTGACGCAGCTGGTCGGCGTCCGGGTGATCATGCCCGGCCGGGAGGGCATCGCCTGGTCGCTGATCAACGCGGTAATCGTCGCCACCGTATTGCTCTTCCCCGCCGGCAACAGCATCCTGCTCGTCCTCATCACCTTTACCGCCTACGGGTTCAAGCGCCGCGAACTGCCCTGGTACCAGGGGGCGTTCAACGTGGCGCAGCATGTGCTGTCGGTCAGCCTGGCTGAGACGTTGTGGGCGATCGCGCGGCCGGAAAGCCTGGTCGGCGCAATGGCGGTGCAGTGGTACGCGGCGGCGTTCTCTGCCGGCGTCGTGTTCTACGTCGCCAACGGCGCCCTGGTCACGCTGGCCATCACCCTGGTGGCCGGCAAGCCGTTCCGGCAGGTCGGCGTGATCTCACGGTCCAGCTTCTACCGCGAGATGGTCCTGATCTGGCTTGGCGCCGCGGTGGCCGACTTCTGGATCGTGAACCCGTGGCGCACGGTGCTGCTGACCCTTCCGCTGGTGGGACTGTCCCAGATGCTGCGCTTGCAGATCGAGGACGCGGAGCGCATCCGCCGCAGCCAGCAGGAGGCGGAGGGCCGCGCCCAGCAGCTGGCCAGCTTGAACGAGCTGGCCCGGGCCCTGACCAGCAGTCTGGAGCTGGAACAGGTTTGTGACGCGCTCTATGCCCAGATCCGCAAGGTCGTGCCGGCCGACGCCTTCGGCGCCGGCGTGTACGAACCACACGCCGACCTGATCAGGTTCAGCGTGTGGCGGACGGAGGACGAAACGTTCCCGGCGTTCACCCGCAACGCATCCGAGCCGATCTTCCGGCGCGTCCTGCAGGCCCGGACGCCGCTCGCGCTCGAACAGGGGCGCGATCATGAAGACATCGCCCAGCTCAGCCAGTACGGCCGGCTTCCTCGCGACGCGATGGTGGTCGCGATTCCGATGACCGTTGGCGATCGCGCCGTGGGCATGATCATCGTCGGCACACGCCGGGCGCTCACCCCGCAGGAGATGGACCTGCTCTCTACCATGGCCAGCCAGACGGCCGTGGCCATGGAGAAGGCCCAGCTCTTCGACCGGGAGCGCCGGAAGAGCGCGCAGCTGAGTGCCATCACACAGGTCAGCAAGAAGATCGTCACGATCCACAGCGTGGACGTGCTGCTGCAGCAAACCTCGCGCCTGATTGAGGAAACATTTGCCTTCGAACGCGTGCAGGTGCTGCTGGCGGATGAGGCGGAGACCGCGCAGGCCGACCCCGCGGCGACCGACATCCCTGTCCTCTACCGCGGGGAGTCCATCGGCGACCTGCGGGTGTGGCTGCGTCCGGGCACCGGATTTTCTCCGGATGACCTCTCGATGCTGCAGACGCTGGCGGACGAGATCGCCGTGGCCATCGAGAATGCGCGCCTCTATGAAAACCTGCAACGCCAGATGGCCATGCTGGAGCAAACGCAGTTCCAGCTCATGCAGTCGGCCAAGCTGGCCACGATTGGCGAACTGGCCGCGTTCGTCGCCCACGAGATCAACAACCCGTTGACCAGCGTCCTGGGTTACGCCTCGCTGATCCTGAGCGAAACGCCCCCAGACGACAGCAAGCGGGGCGACCTGGAGGTCATTGAGAAGGAGGCGTTGCGAGCGCGCGCCATCGTGCGAGATCTGCTGGGCTACGCGCGGCAGACCGACTCCGCGATGGAACAGACGCGCATCAACGAGGCGCTGGAGAGCGTCCTGCCGCTGATCCGCCGCCGCGCCGAGGCGCAGCATGTCAGCATCACCGCGAACTTCGATCCATCGGTCCCCCCGATCCTGGGGGATGTCAACCAGCTCAAGCAGGTCTTCATCAACATTCTGAACAATGCGATCGACGCCATGCCCACGGGCGGCGTCGTGGAGGTCAGCACGCGAGAGGTCAGAGGGAACGGCACCGGGCCGCAGGTGGAGATCGCATTCCAGGATGGCGGCGTGGGGATTCCCGAGGACAAGCTCGAACGTATTTTTGACCCCTTCTTCACGACGAAGGAGGACGGCAAAGGCACCGGGCTTGGGCTCCCGATCAGCAAACGCATCGTGGAGCGCCACGGCGGATCCATTTCGGTGAAGAGCGTCGTTGGGGCAGGGACCCGGTTCACAGTCGCGCTCCCGGTCGCGGTCACCTATTCATGACATCAGTCCAACCTGCCCAGCCGCAGCCCTCCGCCTCCCGCGTCCTTGTGGTCGACGACGAGGAGTCCATTCGCGACCTGTGCGCCCGCGTGCTGAGCCGCGCCGGCTACAGCGTCAGCACCGCCCCCAACGGCGAAGACGCCGTCGCCCTGCTGACCCGGGAGGCCTTCGCCCTGGTGATCTCCGACATCCGCATGCCGGGAATCTCCGGATTGGAGGTGCTGGAGCGCGCCAAGGCGACGCATCCGGCGATCCGGGTGGTGCTGATTACCGGTTTCGGCACTCCACAGATGTTGACGCGCGCCCAGCAATCCGGCGCCGACCGCATTCTCACCAAACCCTTCAACCCCATGGAGTTGCTGGCGGCCGTCCGAGAGATCCTCCCGAGCGGAAACGCGGAACCGCGGTAAGCTGCATTGCGCATTGTGGATTGATCCTGTCTGCATTTCAATCCGCAATCCACAATCCGAAATCCGCGATTTCGTAGTACGATGGGGGCGTGACCGCCGTCGACGCCCTGAAGGCGTTTTTCTCCCGCGAACGAGACGTCGCCGCCGCGTACCTGTATGGGAGGTATGCGGACGACCGCACCTGGCCCGACAGCGATATCGAGATCGCCATCTTGTTTCCGGATCGGGTCGGCGAAGAGGACATGAGCGGCTACCTGGAGCGCCTGTCGGCGGCCAACCCTCTGGCAGACGCTCCGGGAATCCTGATGCCCTCCGCGCTGAACACGCACATCCTGCCGGTGATCCACGAGATCCTCAGTGGCGCGGACGTCCTTGTCGTCAATGATCCTGAAACCAGGGATGCCTTTGCCCGACGAGCCGCGGCGCGGCTGGACGACGAACGGACGGCGTTGCTCGACGACGCCAAAGAGTCGATCCTGCAGGCCCGCAATCTCGGGCTGGGGCTCCTCGGCAGTCCCGGGTTTGTCCTGCCGCAACCCCCACGCTTCCTCGATCCCATCCGGATTGGTTGGCGCCTGGCCAGGATTCTCGGATCTTCCGCCGTGCTCGAGGCCTCGACGCGTGACGCCGACGCTGCGGGCAGAGACCCGGAGTCGCTGGGCCAGTTGATCGGATGGTTCAGCAACGGGACCGGCGCGGCAACCGGCATCGCCAAAGCCATGCTGAACATCTTCGGCATGCCGCGCCCCAGCCGCCGGTGGGAGGTGTTTCTGCCGCTGGCGGATGCCAAGATGATAACAATGGATCTGGCCCTGCAGCTCGGGGCGGCGGTGGAAGCCCGGTGGCAACTTCTGACCGGAAGCGGACTGGCTGCTCCGGAGCGGATCGTCACGTCCATCCGCGCGTCGCTGCCGCCGATCCTGTCGTTCGCGCGCTTGGCCGCGTGGTATTGCGAGGTGCCCGGGGTCCGCGACCAGAAACTGCACTAACGGAAACGCGGAAGCAGGGAAACACGGAAACGCGACGAGAACTGCGGCGAACTGTGACCTCGCGATTCCGCGCTTCCGTGTTTCCGCGTTTCCGTTGTTTCTAAAGGAGCCCTCGTTCCAGCAGTTTGGCCACCATCGCGGCCCGCGACCCTACCCCCCAGCGGGCATAGATGCGACGCAGGTGCGTGCAGACCGTCCATCCGCTAATGCAGAGCGCTGCGGCGATGGCCTTCGTCGGCAGCCCCTGCGCTACAAGCGCGGCAATCTCCCGCTCCCGCGGACTGAGTCCTCCTGCTGGCGGAGCCGCCCGGACGCGAGAAAGCGTATAGCGCGCCCCGTCCAGGTCGATCTCGCACAAGACCTCCTCCAGCCGCCCGCCGTCGACGCGCACGCGCACGGCCGCGCTCCCGGCCGCCTCCCCTACCACCGACCGCAGCAACGACGCAACATCCGCGCCCCGCATTCTGCGTGCCGTCATGGCGCGCGGTCCATGGACAGGACCGTTGTGGGGCTCTGGTGTGAAAACGCGAGCGCAAACCAGCGCGCGGCCTCCTCGCCCTTTTCCTGTTGCATCAGCAGGAAACCGAGGTCGCGGCAGACCCGGATCAGGTCGCCGGTCATGCCCAGGGCCTGGAAGCCGGCCACCGCCTCCTGGTAACGGACGGCCGCCTCGTCGCGCCGGCCTGCGACGGCCAGCGCGTCGGCCAGCGCCGCCCTGGCCCGAGCCAGCTCGGCCTCGTCACCAATCCGCGTTGCCAGCGACGCGGCATCCTCCGCCGCACGCAGGGCGCCGCCCGCATCGCCCGCGCGAGCCCGGAGCCGCGCCAGTTCCACGAGCGTCTGCGCCACCCCCTCGTCGTCGCCGCACTGGCCGGCCAGCCGCAGGCTGGCGTCCAGATCTTCTTGCGCGGCAGCCAGCGCGCCCTCTTCAATATGCAGCATCCCCAGGCTGCGCTTCACCATTCCCAGCAGCCGGATGTTCTCGTGGACGGCGAATAACTCTGCCGCTCTCTGCAGGAACTCGCGGGCGCGCTCAAACGAGTGCTGCCGCTCCCAGGCGACGCCGACGTGAAAGTACAGCAGGCCGAGGTGAAATGGGTCGGCCGCGGCGGCCAGCGTCTCTGCCGCCTGCCGGAGGTAGTCCAGCGCCTGCGCCGGCAGCCCCAGTTCCACACAGACGCGACCGAGGTTGGCGAGCAGCTTCCCATAGACTTCCGTCTGCTGCAGCCCCGCGGCGGCGAGGCGTTGTAGCGCCTCGTGAAAAATCTCGTGCGCCTGGGCAAACCGGCGCTGGCGGAATGCCAGAAATCCCATCGCGTTCGCCGCCGCCGCCATCAACTCTGCATCACCTGAGGTAGCGGCGCGGCGCGCGGCGGCTTCCAGGTGGGCCCCAGCCTCCTCGAACCGGCGGAGACCGGCCAGCGCCTGGCCCGCACCGAGGGCCCATCGCGCCTGGTCGGCGGTGTGAGGAGGCGCCGAGGCAGCGGTGAACGCTTCCAGAGCCTCGGCGAACCGGTGCTGGCGCAGGAGCGCCTCTGCATGGTGCAGTTGCACTTGTGCAGAGGGCGCAGCCTCGTCGTCAAGAAAATGGCTGAGCGGCTTGCCCAGCCGCTCAGCCAGGACCTTCAGCGTCGCCAGAGATGGACGCACCAGATCGTGCTCGACCATGCTGACAAAACTGATCGAGCAGGCCCCCCTGGCCAGTTCGTGCTGCGTCATCCCACGCGATTGACGCGCCGCCCTGATCCGCCGGCCTAGGGAGACGGTATTCTTCCCCGCCAGGGCTGACCGCCGGCGCCGCTTCTGTGAACGCATGCCGCCCTCCACGACCCCACCCCAGAAAATTCGCAGACGAATTTCTGGGGACCCCCGGGGCCCACCCTGTCATGCGGGACACCGGAAGCGTGATCTACAGGAGTTCCCCTCCTCCGTGTCCCGCGATCTTGACCTGCGCCTTCGCTGACTCTGCCAGCCATCCTACCGGCAGCGCCGCGAACAGGATCACCAGTGCCAGCACCACAACTGCAACCTTCCCCATGGGAAAGCCTCCTCTTGCCCTCCCATGCGCACAGTTCGACTCCTGCACTGAATATCCTGTGAGTGTATTTCAGTAGGAGTGAATTGAAATGACGAGTGGCTCAAATCGGTCACCGAACGCCTGTGCGGAGACAGAAAACCCCGCGGCAGGATCACGACCTGGTCGCGGGGCGGAGACGACCTAGAAGCCGGGGAAGAGGCTAGCCGGCGACGCGGACCTTTGTGGCCTGGGGACCCTTCTGTCCCTGCGTGGCCTCGTACTCGACCTTCTGCCCTTCGCTGAGGGTCCGGTAGCCGGTCCCCTCAATACCGGTATAATGCACGAACAAATCCCGACCGCCGTCGTCGGGTGTGATAAAGCCGTAACCCTTCTCTGCGTTGAACCATTTGACTGTACCGGTTGCCATCGACCACTCCCCTGCCCTTCCCGCTATACTATCCGTGGTTGCCCCCCGGACGCGATTACGCCCATCCCCATTCCCCGGCTCCTTCCGGCAGTCCTGCTCGTAACAATCGGAGGGGAAAGGCGAATCCTTCCCCCTCCGATCGATCTATCTGAAAAGCTGGGGTTGCCCCGCCACGAGTGTCGAGTAGTCGATCCGCCAGTGACCAGACCCGTTTTTCTCGGCCTGCGCCTCCATCGAGGACCGGAGGGTAGACTGCCCGCCGTCGGTGCGCATGGCGACCGTCGCGGTGAATGTCGCCCGCGCGCGATCGGCATTCACCTGTACGCGGAGATCCTCCAGCGTGAACCCTGCCAGCCGGCTGCGCTGCAGCGGCTGCGGCCATTGTGTCGGCGTGTTGGTCAAGAACCACTCCGCCCATCCCCGCGCGGCCGGATGGCCCGCGTGCGCAAACGCCTCGTACACTTGAACCAGGGCGTTGGCCACGAGTTCACTGTCAGCGGTGGGGTATCCGGTGAAGATCCCCGCGGTCGACCCCTGTTGCACCGCATCAAACGCCCAATGCCAGGGCGGCACATCCACAAAAGCCGACGGACCCTGCGCCCAGGCCGCGCTGCCGGCCAGGACCACCAGCGCCAACCCTATCGCACACCACCGCATGGATCTCGCCTCCTCATCTTCTAATATACTCCTGCCCGAGAGAACCGGACCTAGGCGAACCTGGGAGCAGCGAACATTATCCCCGGGCCCCGGCCCGTGGATCGAGCGCGTCGCGCAGACCGTCGCCGACCAGGTTGAACGCCATGACCACGAGAAAGATGGCCAGACCGGGAAACGTGGCGATGAACCAGTAGGACAGCAGGTAGGTTTGCCCCTCGCCGAGCATCGTTCCCCACTCCGGGGTGGGCGGCCGGACACCCAACCCGAGGAACCCCAGGCCGGCGGCGGTCAGGATCGCCGCCCCCAGTTGCAGCGTCGACTGTACGATCACCGGCGTCAGGCAGTTGGGGAGCACATGGCGCAGGATGATGGCCCTGTCGCCCGCCCCCAGGGCTCGTGCGGCCTCGATGTACGTCTGCTCGCGGATCACCAGCGTCGCCCCCCGGACCAGCCGGACGTACACCGGTATCGCGGCCACCGCTACCGACACGACCACATTGGTCACACCCACGCCCAGCACCGCGATCAGGGTGAGCGCCAGCAGGAATCCTGGAAAGGCCAGCAACAGGTCCACCCCGCGCTGGACGAGGAGATCTACCGTGCCCCCAGCGTAGCCGGAAATCACCCCCACGGGGATCCCCGCGGCCAGCGCCAGCAGCACCGCCAGGGCTCCGATGAGAAAGGAAATCCGGCCGCCGTAGATCACGCGCGTCAGCAGGTCGCGGCCCAGTTGGTCGGTCCCCAGCGGGTGCGCCGGCGACGGGGACTGCAGGACCGCCGCGAAATCAACGGCATCGGGATCGCCCATGAGCAGCGGCGCGGCCAGAGAGGAGGCCAGCAGCATGCCCAGGACGACCAGGCCTGCGGCGGCGGTCCGCCGCCGCCGCAGGCGATCCCAGGCCGATCTCCCGGCGGAGGGAATCGTGGATCTGACCCCTTTATCCGTATCGGATGCGCGGGTCGACGGCGACATACAGCAGGTCGGTGACCAGGTTGACCACCACAAACATCGCGGCAAAGACGATCACAATGCCCTGGATGACCGGATAGTCCCGGGCGGTGATGGCTGAAACGAGCAGCCGTCCCAGTCCCGGCCAGGCGAACGTCGTCTCGGTCAACACCGCGCCGCCCAACAGCGCGCCAAACTGCAGGCCGACCACCGTGACAACCGGAATCAACGCGTTGCGCAGGGCGTGGCGGATGATCACCGCCCCCTCGCCGATCCCCTTCGCCCGCGCGGTGCGCACGAAGTCCAGATTCAACGTCTCCAGCAGGCTCCCGCGGGTCATGCGGGCGACGATGGCCGTGGAGAACGCCGCCAGGGTCACCGCCGGCAGGATGAGGTGGGCCGGTGTGCCGCTCCCGCCGGCCGGCACCCAGTGCAGGTGCACGGCGAAGAGCAGCATGAGCATGATCCCCAGCCAGAACACCGGGACCGATACGCCGCCCAGGGCAGCCATCATCACCGCGTAGTCTACGGCGGTATTGTGATACGCGGCGGCCAGCACGCCGGCGCTGAGACCGGCCGCCACCGCGAGGGCCGTACTGGTGACCGCCAGCGTCAGGGTGGCCCGCATCCGGATGCCGATCTCCTCGATCACCGGGGTGCGGGTCACCGCCGAAAGTCCAAAGTTGCCGGCCAGCACGCTGGCCAGGAATCGCGCGTACTGCTCGGGCATCGGACGATCCAGGCCCAACTCCACCCGCAACCGCTGCACCTCATCGTCAGACGCCAGCAGGCCCGCGATGAGGCGGGCAGGATCGCCGGGAATCAGGCGCACCAGCAGGAAGACGGCCAGGGTGACCCCCAGCAGCGTCGGCAGCGCGTAGAGAAGCCGCCGCACCACATAACGGCCCAGAGGAGCGCGCATCAGAGGAGATTGCTTCGCGGAGTCCCGTGCTCCGCGCGGGGCTCCGCTCGCAATGACTCGCCGCCAGTTAGTCCATGCACGTGCCTGACGTCATCACCAGGCGGCGAGTCACTTCCACGTCGCGTAGATCGCGTCCCACTTCTCGATGGGCGTAATGGATACACCGACCAGGCTCTTTACCGTGGCCACGTACCAGTTCTGCGCCCAGAGGAAGATCCATGGAGCGTCGGTCCAGATTCGCTGCTGGGCCTGGCGATAGAGGGTCTTCCGCTTCTCGACGTCCACCGTCGTGCGGGCTTCATCCAGCCAGGAATCCACCTCCGCGTTCGTGTAGAACGCGGGCGCCAGCCCGCGCGGCGGGTGCTGGGATGAGTGAAACTGGCCGAACAGCACGCCGTCGCAATCCAACACCACCCACGCCCACCCCAGCACGAACATCTGCAGGCGGGTGCGCTCAGGCGGCGCGGTGATCTCGGCGACGTAGCTGGGCCACTCCATCGTGCTGACCGACGCGCGGATGCCCACGTTACGCAGCTGGGCGGCGACAGCCTGCGCGACCTGGAAGTCCTGGATGTAGCGGCCGGTCGGGGTGAAAAAGGTGACCTCGAAGCCGCTGGGATACCCGGCTTCGGCCAGCAACTGCTTGGCTTTGATCGGGTTAAACGGCCACCCGCCGGCCTGCACCGGGCCGTACCCGAACATCCCCGCCGGACACGGCGAGTCCACCACCGTGCCCAGGTCGAACAGGACGCTGCTGAGGATGGCTCCTTTGTTGACCGCATAATTGAAGGCCTGCCGGACGCGCGCATCGCGGAGCGGACCCCATTGAGTATTCAGCCCGATGAAGATGACGCGGTCGGTGGGGGCCTGCACCAGCGTGACATTCGGATTCTCCCGCAGCCGGCGGACATCGGGCGCCGGGGGGAGCATCGCCATGTGCACGTCGCCGGCCAGCAACATCGTTTCCCGCGTCCCAGCATCGGGCACAACGCGGAACATCACCTCGTCAAACGCCGGAGCCTTCCCCCAATACCCGGGGTTGCGGGTCACTAGAATGGACGTGCCGCGGACCCACTCCTTGAACTGGTACGGACCGGTTCCGGCTGCCGTGGCGTCGCGAACGAGATTCGCCGGACCGATTTTCGCCGCGGCGGCCGGCGAGATAATGGCGGTGGTGGTGTAGGTTAGGTTGCTGAGCAGCATCGGACTGGGCCTGCTCAACACGAAGCGCACCGTCAACGCATCGAGCACCTGCACCTCTTTGATGGCATCGACCAGGAACCGCAACGGCACTCGCGTTTTGGGATCCAGCAGCCGTTCGAACGTGAACTTCACGGCGTCGGCGTCAAACGAGGTGCCGTCCTGAAACGTCACGCCCCTCCTGAGCCGGAACGTATACATCAGACCGTCCCGACTGACCGTCCAGCTCGTGGCCAGCTGAGGCGCGACCGTGCCCCCCGCGTAGTCGGGGCGCAGCAGTGTTTCGTAGATGTAATCCACCATGTTGGCCACGGTTGTCGTCGTCTGACCGGCGGGATCCAACGTGTCGGCATCAATCCCCACGGCGATGTGCAGCGTCTTGGGGGGAGGCTGCGCCTGCACCGCCGCTCCGGGGACTGCGACCAGCACAGATGCGGCCAGCAGCACCCATGCAGAAATCCGTCCCATGGCCTTCCCTCCCCGTGCAGTCGGACCCGGTGTGAGTTGTCGGTCCTTCGTGGGAACGTACGGACTCTTCATACGGGATGCCCGGCACCCGTCCCTGCCGCCGACACGAAACGGCCACAGCGCACGGGCTCCCCCTGGAGCGGGAACGATGGGGTTGGGGTGCCCCCTCAGATGGCTGGGCGCTGCCGCGCCCTCACGACCGGAACTGCTGCAGCG
>Ga0209801_1000228_pt1 | contig 39406 bp, 33 predicted proteins | sample GraSoiAngelo_127_FD_185884 | JGI IMG/M metagenome (GOLD analysis project Ga0209801, IMG submission 185884) | Grasslands soil microbial communities from the Angelo Coastal Reserve, California, USA - 14_0927_09_40cm (SPAdes) (version 2) | ecosystem: Environmental > Terrestrial > Soil > Grasslands ... | reverse complement strand
AACCGACCTTTGTAAGCGATCACACCCAGGAAACAGCCGGCTTTTTGCAAGCGACTGCGACGCCGATCGAAAACCTGATCTTCGTCGCGGGTGGGCGGTTCGATCACTTTAATCAATTCGGTAACGTCTGGACTTATCGGTTTGCCAGCAGTTACAAGATCGACAAGACAAACACGACCTTCCACTCAAGCGTCGCGACCGGATTCAGCCCCCCAAGCAGTCAGGACAAGATTTTCGGGAATAATTTTGGATTGCAGCCGGAGAAAAATCTCGGGTGGGATATCGGTGTCGAACAGCGGCTCTGGTCCGGCGGTGGCCGGAGCGTCACTCTGGGTGCGACTTATTTTCATAATGACTTGTCGAACGTGATTGGATTTAACGGGCTGTTCGACACGCTCAACCTCGGCGCAGCCGAAACGCAGGGATTGGAGGCGGAATTGCGGGCCCAACCGGTCGCCGATCTGCTTTTCACGGCCAGCTACACCTACCTCGACGCGGAAAAGACTTCTTCTGCGGACATTTCGCAGCTGCAAGGCGCGCGTTTGCCTCGCCGGCCGCGCAACGAAGTTTACGTCTCGGCGTCGTACCTTTGGTGCAAAAGACTGCGCACCACAGCAGAAGCAAAGTTTGTAAACGCGCGCGAAGAATTGAATTTTGGTGGACCAAATTTCGATATCGAAGATTACAGCTTCGTCAACATTGCGGTGGAATACGAAGTGAATCCACACCTGTCGATCTTCGGCCGGATCGACAATTTGACCAACGAACATTACGCGGAGGTATTTGGTTTTCCCGCACTTGGCCGCGCGGCGTATGGAGGAGTGAAATTGCGGTTTTAGCAACGCTAGCATTCCAGGCGCCAGCCTCGCCATGAGCGAAGTCGAATAGATCGAGATGACAAAGCCGTAGTGGCAGCCGTGCCGCTGCTTTGGTAAATGCAGGCGGCACGCCTGCCTCTACAGTTGAATTCCGCGGGGCATCGTTTAATCACCAAGAGTGAGTCAGCTCGTTTATCTCATCTTTGGCGTGGTTGGCGGCGGCGTGGTCGCGGCGCTCATTTTTCTGCTGATTCCACGAAAAAGTAGAGGCGTCGAATCCGAGCTGGTAAAGCGCCTTGAAATGCTCGATCGCGCGCAGGAGCGCGGCGAACGGATCATCCGGGAAGAGATGTCGCGCGGCCGTGAAGAAAGTGCTAATGCGGCGAAGGCGCAACGCGAAGAGCTGAGCAAATCTCTCGAGGGTGTGCGTTCGATTGTCGATCTTCGCCTCAAGCAATTGCAGGATGACAATTCGAAGCAGATCGACAAAATGCGGGAGACGGTTGACGAGAAATTACAAGGCACACTCGAGAAACGGCTGGGCGAATCGTTTAAACTCGTGAGCGACAGACTTGAGCAAGTTCATCAAGGACTGGGCGCAATGCAGCAACTCGCAAGCGACGTCGGCGGATTGCAAAAAGTTCTCACCAACGTGAAAACGCGCGGCGGCTGGGGCGAAGTACAACTTGGGACGTTGCTCGAGCAGTTACTCACGCCCGAGCAATTCGCGCGAAATGTGAAGACACGCGAAGAGGCCAGCGACCACGTTGAGTTTGCCATCAAATTACCAGGCGATGAAAACGGCGCGCCAGTCTGGTTGCCAATCGACGCGAAATTTCCGACAGAAGATTACCACCGTCTCATTGCAGCGCAGGAGAAAGGCGATATGACGGCAGTTGATGAGGCGATCAAAAGCCTCGAAACGCAGTTGAAGCGCAGCGCCAAAGATATTTGCCAGAAGTATATCAATCCGCCGCGAACGACGGATTTCGCTCTTATGTTCCTGCCGACCGAAGGACTGTATGCCGAGGCCATCCGGCGCGTTGGTCTGGTGGAGCAAGTGCAGCGCGACTGCCGCGTCGTCTTTGCCGGTCCGACCACGCTTGCGGCGTTGCTGAACAGTTTACAAATGGGTTTTCGCACACTGGCGATCCAAAAGCGTTCGAGCGAAGTCTGGAATTTGCTCGCGGGTGTCAAAACTGAGTTCGGGAAATTCGGGGAAGCGTTATCGGCCGTGAAGGACAAGCTCGATCAAGCTGCGCGACAGGTGGATAACGTGGCGGTCCGCTCGCGTGCCATCACCAAGAAATTGCGCGACGTGGAAGAATTGCCGTCAAATCCGCAACCATTGTTGAAGGACCTATTGGGGAATTCTGACGTCGACGAGTAGCCCTGTAGCTGGCGCCGGGTGACGCCGATCCGCGTTCAACGATCACGGCTACAGCGCTCTGCGCCTCTTCAGTCGATATTTTTCCGACCCACATCCCCAGAGACGCGCTGCCTGGCTCGGTCCTTTGAAAACGCCGCAGGCGTTTGTTCAGGTGCGCCAGGATCTGCGTGGAGGGATGACCTTGCGCGTGTACCGAGTTAAATTTGCCGAGAAAACTTTACGGGCTTGGAGTTATGAAATGCCGGGCCGGAAATTAAAGCAGTATCAGATCGCACCGGAGGATTGAAAGGCGGCCGGAACATTGCCCCGCAATGGTTTTGAGAACTGCGGATCATAGCACTTCGTCCCATTTAGTTTGGTCTTTGAGCATGATTTCACGAAGAAGACGAATCGGCGGCATGCCGTGATTGAGAAGTTCGTTGTGAAATTGCCGCAGTGAAAACTCGTCGCCTTGCTGCGCTTTGTAATCGTCGCGCAATTTTAGAATCTGCAGTTTTCCAAGTGTATAATTGAGGTAACCGGGATCGAAAGTGCCACGCATCGCTTCCTGGCGTGCCGGCTTTTCCTCATAATAACAATTGTCCTGGAAAAACTTGGTTGCTTCATCGACGGACATGTTCTGAGTGTGCATCTTGATCGACACACACAATCGGCATAAACGCAGCAGCGCCTCGTCTGCCTGCGCCATTCGATATTTGGCCGCGCGTTTCACATCCTCCTCGGTGGGAGTCGCACCGGTCGGGCTGCCGTAGCCTTCGTCGATCATCATTTTCTCGCAGTAATGGGCCCAGCCCTCAATAAATGCATAGCTACCGAAAATTTTTTCGACTTTGCTCGCCGGCGACGCATTCAGGCGGAGAAACTGCACGTAATGGCCCGGATAAGCTTCGTGGATCGAAATCATGTCTGAAGTGTAATAATTGAAGGCGGTGAGCCATTCTTCCTTCTGTTTTTCAGGCCAATCGCTCTCCGTTGGCGTGACATAATAATAGGCTTCGGTTGCGCGTTTCTCGAATGGACCCGGCGTGTCCATTGAGGCGAAGGAGGTGGCGCGGCGATATTGCGGCGTTTCTTTGACCTTGGCTCGAACATCCGACGGAATCGTCACCAAGTTATGGCTCGAGACGTATTTCCGAATTTTGTCCAGATCTTTGGCCACATCGGGAATAAGGTTTTCCGGCGTCGGATGATCGTTTTGGATTTGCTTGAAAACGTCAATGGCCGATTTGGTTGGATCGATTTTCTTTGCGGCATCGGCAAACGCTTCCTGTTCCGCTTTTAGTTGGCTCATCCCAATCTCGAGAATTTTCGCTGGCGGAAGATCGACAAGTTCAGTCTGTGCCAGCAGACGACCGTATTTCTCTTCCCCGAGCGCGAAATCCTGCGATGACTTCGGGAGTTTCTCGCGTTCCAGCCACGCCGCATAATCGGTGAGCGCGTTGGCTGCTCTGCGATTGGCATCTTGAAACGCGGCGCGAATTTGCTCGTCCTTCAGTCCGCTTATCGCGGCAACCAGGTTTTTTTTCAGAAAATCTGAAGAACCTCGCGCGATCTGAATGGCAAGTTCCACATACGGTTTGGGAAGCACCTCGTTCAGGTTCGTTCTTGCTGCGATGAGGATATTGGGGATTTGGGATTCGATTGCGACGAGGCTGCGAACGCGATCTTCGAGCGGCGCAAAATTCCTTTGCACATAGACATTCACATCGGCGGCGTGCGCATAGACCATCGGATTGCGCTCGAAGACGGACATCTCCTGCATTTGAAACAGTTCCTTTTTGACCGCTGCTTGCAAAATTCTGAGATCGAGAGACTGGCGAGGACTCAATTTGCCCGAGTCGAACTTCGCCAATCGATCGTCGAACCGTCGTAACCGGGAAAGCTCGGCATCAAGCGCAAGTCGGCTGTAATCGAAGATTTTGCCGTCGTATTCGTGAAGCCCGAGAGCAGTTCCCTCAAGTGGGCGAGCGGCGAAATGACCTTTGATGTATTCCTCGGCCACCGCCTCGTATTCGGCGTCGGCAGTTTGCGCGGCGAAACTGCCTGCCCAGGGCAAACAAAGCGTGACCGACAAGAAAATGGCCAAGGGCAACTTCATCACAAAAGCGGGTTCCGCTCGCGCAAAGTTAGACAACCTTTGCGCGTTGCCAAAAATTTCCGGATGAGCGATTGTCCGATCGGATTGCCGATGCTTGCTCGAAATATGAAACATCCCATCGCCGCGCCTTTGTTGGCTTGTCTGCTGGTTTTCGGTGTGTTGTCTTGCGTCCGCGCCCAAGATGAACAAGCGGCAAAGGACCAAAACGACAATGGTTACGCGCAAATTTCCATTTTCGCAAAAGCTATCCAATTGATTCGACAGGATTATGTGGATGGGAAGAAGACGAGCTATCACGATCTCATTACAGCGGCGTTGAAAGGCATGCTTTCGTCGCTTGATCCTCACAGCCAATTCATGGACCCAAATGATTTCCGGGACATGCAGGACGACACGCGCAGCCGCTTCAACGGCCTCGGGATCGAGGTTTGGATGAAAAACGGTCTACCTACGGTCGTCACGGCGATGGAGGACACGCCCGCGGCCAAGGCCGGCATTCTTTCGGGCGACCAGATTTTGAAAATTAACGGCGCTTCAACGGAAAGAATGGACCTGCAGGACGCCATTAATATTTTGCGTGGACCAGCCGGGCGAAACGTAACCCTTACGCTGCTGCGTCCTTCGACGAAGGAAATCAAAGACTACACGCTGGAACGAACGGAGATCAAAGTGCAAAGCGTCAAAGGAGCGAGGTTGCTGGACGCGGAGCTGACCGGCCCATTCCAGATCGCCTACATCCGGCTGATTCAATTCAATGAGCCGACGGCCGAGGAATTATCGAAAGCTCTCGACGAATTGCAAAAGCAAGGGATGCAAGCGCTCATTCTCGATCTTCGGAATAATCCAGGCGGGCTTTTGAACAGCGCGGTGGACGTTTGTGCTCAATTTTTGCCGCCCAATACAAAAGTCGTCTCAACCCAGGGCCGAGTTGCTTCCCAGCAGCACGATTATTCGACCTCTGGGGCGAGAAAAGAGCGTCCGCCTTTTCCCATGGCGCTCCTGATTAACGAAGGCAGCGCGAGTGGTGCGGAGATCGTTTCCGGAGCGCTCAAGGATTTGCATCGCGCCATCCTCGTTGGCGAAACCACCTTCGGGAAAGGTTCCGTGCAGAATGTCATGCAGTTGCCAGATGGGTCCGCGGTGCGCTTTACCACGGCAAAATACTACACGCCGAGCAAGCAGGTCATTCAGGGAAATGGGGTGACGCCGAATATTCGGGTTCCCATGACGGCAGAGCAGGAGCGCGCACTCTTCACGTTTCGCAATGCCGACAACGTGAAACCGGACGAAGAGAAAAACATCATTAAGGCGAAAGATCCACAGACGTTGCGAGCGATCGACGCGCTGAAGGGTGTCATGATTTACGCGCAGCAAAACGCGCCCAGGGGCGAAGCAGTAAAGAAATGATTTGGAGGACGGCCTTCGCGCCGTCCGGGAAAAATGGGATGCGACAGCACGCGTCTCTCGATTCAGGTGAAAACAATCCTCGCGCTCGAAACCTCGTGCGATGAGACAGCCGTCGCGATCTTGCGCGGACATAAACTGCTGGCGAGCGAAATCGCCTCGCAAATCGCCGAGCATGAAAAACATGGGGGAATTGTGCCCGAGATTGCTTCGCGCAATCATCTAGTCCATGCGCCCCGTTTGCTCGAGGGCGCCACACGCAAGGCCAAGATCGAAATGAAAAATGTGGACGCGTGCGCAGCCACAAGCGGACCCGGCCTCGCAAGCTCGTTGATGATCGGCGCCTCGATTGCCAAAGGTCTCGCGACTGGTCTCAGGAAACCTTACCTTGCGATCAATCACCTCGAAGGGCATTTGCTTTCGCCATTTTTCGGAGGCCGCGACGTGAACCCGAACGTTTCACTTATTGTGAGCGGTGGACACACGATGTTGCTTCGAGTGGATGGCCTGGCCGACTACCAATTGATCGGGCGCACGGTCGATGATGCTGCCGGCGAAGCATTCGATAAAGTGGCCAAAATGCTCGGGTTCGGATATCCCGGTGGCCCGGAAATCGAAAAACGTGCGCATAACGGCGACCCGAACCGGTTCAATCTCCCACGTAGCATGCTCGATTCGGAAAATTTTAGTTTCAGCGGATTAAAAACGGCGGTCCGGTATTTGTTGCCCAAATTAGAAGGCGATTACGTTGATGATCTTTGTGCGTCATTCCAGCAAGCGATTGTGGATGTCCTGGTGCGTAAAACGATCGCGGCAGCGCAGAAGTCCGATGTCGATCTTGTGACGGTGAGCGGCGGCGTGAGTTGTAACGGTGAACTGCGGCGGCAATTGAGCAACGCGTGCGCGCGCCATGGATGTGAATTCAAATGCGCTGAAACTTGGTTGTGCACGGATAACGCGGCGATGATTGCATTTGCCGCGTTGTTGCGATTGCAAGCCGGATTCGAATCCAAAGTGACAGAAGAAATCGATCCGAACCTCGCGCTGGCGTAAGATCGCCGCGCTACGGCGACCACAGACAGCGTGGCGCATTATCTATGCCGATCAATACTCGCGTTCGAGGAGATAATTCGCCAGAGCATGCAGCGGTTCGGCATCGTCGCTGCGAAACGATGACAATGCATCGTGCGCTTTGCGCGTTAGCCGTCTGGCTTCGACACGTGATTTTTCCAGACCAATCACGGCAGGATAAGTCGCTTTCTTTGCCGCGATATCTTTGCCGGCGCTTTTTCCCAACATCTCCGACGTTTGTGTCACGTCTAGAATGTCGTCGATGATCTGAAAGGCGAGTCCAAGTCCGCGTCCAAAATTTGTGATCGCACTCAGTTTTTTTGAATCCGCGTTTGCGCTCATCGCGCCAAGCCGGACCGATGCGGTGAGGATTGCAGCTGTTTTATTTTCGTGGATGTAGCGCAACTGTTCGCGACTGGCTTTCCTGCCTTCCGCTTCGAGGTCGGCCACTTGACCGGCGATCAATTTTTGACTTCCTGCCGCAATTGCGATCTCGCGCAATAATGTCGCCATATCGTAGCGCGGAGCTGGTCTCGCCTTCGAAACGATCTCAAACGCAACGGTCAATAGTGCGTCGCCCGCGAGTACTGCGACACCGTCGCCAAAAACTTTGTGGCAGGTGGGACGTCCTCGCCGAAAGTCGTCGTCGTCCATGCTCGGGAGATCATCGTGCACGAGCGAGTACGTGTGGATGCATTCGAGCGCGCAGGCGAGGGGAAGCGCATTTCTGATGCTGCCGCGGCAAGCTTCGGCGGCCGCGAGACAAAGAATCGGTCGCAATCGCTTCCCCCCGGCGAAAAGGCTGTAGCGCATCGCCTTGTGAAGCGTTGCTGGTTTGCTGTTTGCCTTCGGCAAGTAGCGGTCGAGCGTGCGGTCGATCTCCAGTTGCCGGGACCTAAGGTAGGCTTTCAGATTCATTCTATGTCAGCAAATCGTATCGATGCCACATGCTAGAAGCGGAGTGAAGCTGAAAAGGTCGCTAGATATTCTCTACGGATTCAACCACGACTGCCGGTTTGACTCTCATTGCGAGGAAGGCACCGAAAAGAAGAACGGCAGCGCTCCAAATCTGCGCGTGAGTGAGACGCTCGCCAAAAATCCAGGCGGAAAGTGCCAGTGCGCCGGCGGGACAAAGGAGTTGGAGCGTTTGCGCGAGCGCAACACCGATCTTGTGGATGGCCACATAGTACAAAACATGTGCGAGCGTGATGCAGCTAATGGCTGAGATGACGAGAATGAGATTAACGTGCCATCCCGCGTGAAGCGGAGTGTCAATTTTGCCAAACACACAGGTGAGCGGGAATAACAGGGCTGAGGTGATAAGACTGATCAGACCGAAACTGCGAATCGAGCCCAGTTGTGCGGAGGGACGTTTTACCAGGATCCCATAGAGCGCCCAACAGAACGTGGCCGTAAATGCGATGAACAATCCGGGAAGCGCAATGTGTGCTGACTGCCATCCGGGTTGAAACCAGACGACACCAAAAGCGCCGATTAACCCAAGAAGTGTGCCCAGTTGAAACTGCCATTGGCGGATTACGTGGCGTTCCTCAGGAAAAAATGCGAGCGCGAGTAACGCGGTAAAGATTACGGAGGCGCGGGTGAAAATCGCGTAAACGCCCGGACCCATATAGAACAAGGCCATTACCTGTGTGATTTGGTGGACCACATTAGGCAGGCACGGAAAGAAACATATCATCAGAGCGCGCCAATTGAGCCGTTGCTCGCCATTCCGGATTCGATAAATCACCAGCGGTGCGATTGCGAGACAGGCGACGCAATATCGATAAAAATTTTGTGCCCAGGGATCGTAATAACGATTCAGATAATACTGGAAGAGCGACGGCGTGGACCAGATGAGGATGGTGGCAAAGACCGCGGCGTATCCTTCCGAGAGATTGGCGCCGCCACGTTGGCCGACAAACTCTTGGGTGGAATCGAGTCGCTTCATCGCTTTGCTTCTTTTGCGCGTTAATTTGCTCGCTTCGAAACGAGAAATCCTTCAAAAAAGTAAGTCCGAAGGAGAACAATGATTATGCTTGCTCGTCGAATCACAACATTTCTAGCCGCCGCCGGGTTGTTCAGCATCGCAAGTATTGCACTAGCCAAAGAGAAAGCCGGCACCCCAGCCAAAGAGAAAGCCGGTTCCGGTATAAGCGAGTACACAAAGGGTAACCAACTTTTTGAAAGCAAGCAGTACGAACAGGCGGTCGCGGAGTTTACAAAAGCAATCGAAGCAAATGGCAAACAGCCGGCGTTTTATGAGAATCGCGGCTTTGCGTATATCGCGTTGGAAAAAGGGCCAGAAGCAGCCGCCGATTTTTCCAAGGCCATTGAGCTGGCGCCGAAAGATGAACGCGCTTACGTCGGGCGGGCTCAGGTTTCGCTCCTGCAAAAGAATTATGACCAAGCGCTGGCCGACGTTGGCAAGGCGATGGAGCTCAAGCCCGATGACACCGTTGCTTACAAGTTCCGCGGCTATGCTGAGATTGGACTCAACCAGTGGGACAAGGCGGTCGCGGATTTTACAGCGGTAATCCAGAAAGAACCGAATGATCCGCAAAATTATGACCGGCGCGCTTGGGCGAACCGAAATTTAAAGAACTATGACTTAGCCATCGCCGACTACACGGCATTGATCGAGAAGAACCCGGCCGATGCTGAGCATTTGGTGAAGCGGGGCGCGACATATACTTCCATGACGCAGTATGAGAAGGCGATCGCTGATTACCAGGCTGCGCTCAAGCTAAACCCGCAAGACAACGATACTTTCCAGCGCTTGCAATACGTACAGGGGATGCTGGCGACGAAAAATGCGCCGCCTCCGACGGCCACGCCTTCACCGACACCCGAAAAACCGGGTTTGATCACTCCGCTCAATATCGGAATCGCGATCGCGGTGTTGATTATCATTGCCGTGATCGTGCGGTTGGTTACGCGAGGAAAGGAAGAGCCTACGAGCAGCCGAATCCGATAGAGTGGGGACGCCCCCGCGATGGCGCCCGGACCTCGCGATGTGATGTCTCTACCGTAACAAATTTCTTTGACACACCAACGCGCGCGGTTAGCTTTCGGACGCTTTTGCTGGAACGAAGCGGTCCCATGGTCGTTCAAATTGCAAATTTGACGCGGCTTTGGGACTTTTATCTCTCTGGCGGAAAGTGAAACCGGTTCGTCGCTCGGCTCCGCTACGGAGAGAGCGGCGAGCATCAAGATGACGAAGTGCGGCCCATGTAGCTCAGTTGGTAGAGCACGTCCTTGGTAAGGACGAGGTCACCGGTTCAATCCCGGTCATGGGCTCCAGAATGAGCTCGGGACCGGGAGTGAAAATGAAGGAAAAGAGACAGTTTAGTTAACTAGGAGAATTGAAATGGCTAAGGAAGCATTTAAACGCGACAAGCCGCACGTCAATGTCGGCACGATCGGGCACGTGGACCATGGCAAAACCACCCTTACGGCGGCAATGACGATGGTGCTGGCAAAGAAGGGCATGGCCGAAATCCGTGCATACGAATCAATCGATAACGCTCCCGAGGAAAAAGAGCGCGGGATTACGATCAACACTGCGCACGTGGAGTACTCGAGCGACAAACGCCACTATGCTCACGTCGATTGCCCCGGTCACGCGGACTACGTCAAGAACATGATTACCGGCGCGGCGCAGATGGACGGAGCCATCCTGGTCGTTTCCGCCGCGGATGGACCGATGCCGCAAACCCGCGAGCACATCCTGCTCGCGCGACAAGTAGGTGTGCCCTCGATTGTCGTGTTCTTGAACAAGGTCGACATGGTGGATGACCCGGAGCTTCTCGACCTCGTCGAGATGGAGGTGCGCGATCTTCTGACCCAGTATGAATTTCCGGGAGATAAAATCCCGATTGTTAAAGGCAGCGCCCTCAAGGCGCTCAATGGCGATGCCGAAGCGCAAAAGCAGGTGCTCGCGCTTGTGGATGCCATTGACGATTATATCCCGGTTCCAGAGCGACCAGTCGATCAACCGTTTCTGATGCCGATCGAAGACGTGTTCAACATTGAAGGACGCGGCACAGTCGCGACAGGTCGCGTCGAGCGTGGCGTCCTCAAAAAAATGGGGGAAGTCGAGCTCGTCGGAATTCGTCCCACAGCCAAAACGACTGCCACCGACATCGAGATGTTCCGCAAGCTTCTCGATGAAGCGCGCGCGGGCGACAACGTGGGCGTTTTGCTGCGCGGCCTGAAAAAGGAAGAGGTCGAGCGTGGCCAGGTCATCGCCAAGCCCGGGTCGATCACGCCGCATAAGAAATTCAAAGCGGAAGTTTATGTGCTGAGCAAGGAGGAAGGCGGCCGTCACACTCCGTTCTTCACCAATTACCGGCCGCAGTTTTATTTCCGCACCACGGACGTGACCGGAACGGTCAAGCTGCCCGAAGGCGTGGAAATGGTCATGCCCGGGGACAATATCTCGATCGAAGTTGAGCTGATCACGCCGATCGCGATGGAAAAGACGATTCGCTTCGCTATTCGTGAAGGCGGCAAAACCGTCGGCGCGGGTCGCGTCAGCGAAATTTTGGACTAAACTCTCGTCGTAATCGCAGGAGTGAAATTACGCCAGTAGCTCAATTGGTAGAGTAGCGGTCTCCAAAACCGTCGGTTGGGGGTTCGAGTCCCTCCTGGCGTGGTCTTTGGATTTTGATTATCGATGTTTGATTTAGGAATTCAACGCTTCAACGATTCCCATGTTCACAAAGGTAAAAAACTTCTTCAGCGAAGTGAAGGTCGAACTCCAGAAAGCTTCCTGGCCATGGGAGCCCAAGGAAAAAGGAATTCGCCGTTACAAAGAGCTCACTGACTCAACCATGGTCGTCATCATCGCGATGTTGTTGCTTGGCGGTTACGTTGCCCTGTTCGATTTCGTCCTCGTGAACTTTGTCCACTTTTTCACCCGATTACACTGATTTATGGCGCAAACACTCGCAGGCAAAGATCAATGGTTCGTCGTGCACGTCCTTTCCGGTCAGGAAAACAAGGTGCGCGAAAACATCATGAAGCGCGTCAAGACTGAGGAGATGAGCGACTTGGTTTACGAAGTGCTCGTCCCGACGGAGCGCGTCTCAGAAATTAAAAAGGGAAAAAAGAGTGAAACAACCCGGAAGTTTTTCCCCGGCTATCTGATCGTCAACATGCATCTGCTCGATGAAAACAATCAACTCGTCGGCCGGACCTGGTATTTTATTCGGGACACACCGGGCGTGATCGGTTTTGCCGGGACAAAAAATAAGCCGATTCCAATGCGACAATCGGAAGTGGACAGTATGCTCGCGCAGATGAAGGAGCGCGAAGAGAAAGTAAAACCGAAAGTCAGCTTCGAAGTCGGCGAAACGGTAAAAGTCGCCGACGGCCCATTCCAAAATCAAAACGGTATCGTCGAAGAAATCGACCCGGAACGCGGCAAACTCCGCGTCTCCGTCACCATTTTCGGTCGCGCCACACCCGTGGAATTGGAGTATTGGCAAGTTGAACGCGGCTAAAAGTTTCTGACAGGATTAACAAAAATGATCAAAATGATTTCAGAGATTTGAACCATATTTTGTAGATTCTGTTCATTCTGTCTAAAGATCATGGCCAAAGAAATCGTAGCTCAAATCAAACTGCAGATTCCCGCCGGTCAGGCGAACCCGGCGCCGCCAGTTGGCACCGCGCTCGGACCACGCGGCGTCAACATCATGGCGTTCTGCAAAGAATTTAACGCCGTCACCCAAAAACAAGCCGGGGACATTCTTCCGGTCGTGATCACTGTCTTTAAAGACAAGTCGTTTACGTTCATCACCAAAAGTCCTCCCGCCGCGGTCCTTTTGAAGAAAGCGGCAAACATCGCAGCCGGCTCCAAAGAGCCAAACAAGACTAAAGTCGGCAAGGTCACGCGCAAACAAGTCATGGACATCGTGACCACGAAACGCAAAGACCTGAACGCGCGCACCGATGAAGCCGGGTTCAAGATCATCGCCGGTACCGCCCGTCAAATGGGCTTAGAGATCGTCGATTAAATCAACCGTGGATTCCGCGGATTGGGGAGCCCAGGCTGCCAGTCTGTGGGTTTCGGCCGCTAGCCGAAACGAGAGCTTAGTATTCCTCCTTCGCATTGTTCTGGCCGAAAGCCTTTTGCTCACAATCGACGAAGACCATCTTTCGGCGGTTAGCGATCTTGCCTGACTTGGAAGCCTATCTTCCACCCACTCCTAAATATTCCCAGCGCTGCAGCGCGATCGGAACGTTGCCGTTTTTCCAGACGAAGTCGTGGAAGGCGCGGAGGTTGAATTTCTCTCCCTGCTGCATTCGTGCTTCTGCCAGAAATTTTATAATCTGGAGTTTGCCGATCTGATAGGTGATGGCCTGACCGGGGCCGGTTGCAAAGACGATTGCTTCCTGCTGTGCGGTGGCTGAATCCATCGGGATCTTCTCCTGCAGATATTTTGCCGCTTGCTCGAGCCTGAACTCGCCGAGCGCGAGTTTCACGTCCACTTCCACACGGAGCGCGCGCAGACGCATGAAATTGTAAATGATCTCGCGCGTGTGCGGGCTGTCGTCGAACAGTCCCGCCTGCAACATCATCTCTTCGGCGTAAAAGCCGATCCCTTCGTTCGCGCCCGAGTCGTAGTAATGCCGCCGGATCGGGTCTTCATGTTTCCAGGAAAGACAAAGCTGAAAATAGTGACCGGGAATTCCCTCGTGCACAGCGATCGGCCTCGGGTCCTCCGCGGTCGCGCGCCAGAAATAACCGAGATTCCCTGATGGCGGATCGACATAGCGAACACAATTGTCTTTCAAGCGAAACGGCGAAGTGAAATCGTCCGTCTCAACGAATCCTTCGAGTGCGTGCAAATACGGCGGCATTGGTCGCAGAGTGTAGTGTTGAACCCAGTTTGGGACGGTGAGAATGCCGTGTTTCTCCAGGAATTCGCGGATCGACAATTCCTTGGCGGCTGCCTCTTTTATCCAGCTGTCAGTGTTCGCCGCTAACTTCAGCGGCGGCACGTTGCGATTCCGTTCTTTCTCAAATGCTTCGAAGGCGACCGCTCGGTCCCATTCCTGGCGATCCATGGCCAAAAGTTCCTGCGGCGAATAGGGGATCAACGCTACGTTTGTGAGAAAAAATACGTAGGCATCGCGACCAAGCGCCGTTTCTTTTGGAAGCGACGGCAACTTTTCCTGAAGCTGCTGCCGAAATTTTTCGAGCGCCTCGGCCGCGCGATCGGTCGCGCCGTTTAACTCCTGTTCTTTAAGAGTTGTCGAAGCCAGCAAGGCGGTCGCCATTTCGTGCAGGCGCGGCTGAATATTTTCCAGGGCTTGGATCGCGACCGTGGCAAACGGCGCGGGCGGATTTGTGAGATTCGCTTCGCCCTGCTGCAAAATCGCCGGAATATTGTCGATCCGTGTGAGAATCTCCCGGCTCCGCGCGGCATCATACGGCCCCGGCACAGTGAGCGCTTCGACCACCGGTGTGAGCGTCTGTGCGATGTAAAAGTTGGGATCGCGTTTCCATTGCGGATTGACGTCCAATTCCCACTGCACGCGCGACAACGCCGAGCCGATCAATTTGTAATCGACCTGTTTCGGAACAGGCCAACCCTTGACGTCGATCTTCTTCCAGCGCGCTGCGAACTCAGCAAGATCTTTGCGCTGCTTGTCGATGGCAGCTGCCGACCAATCCCGAGTTCCGCCCGGGTGTTCGATCCGATTTACGTCATCGCCTGTAAATGGCGCATACTTAGCGCGCCACGTCCAAAAATCGCCAGCGAGTTTGTCAAGAGCTTCCGTTTCCGGGTTCTGCGCCGGCTTTTGCGAGCACGCGCAACTCAACATGAGCACAATCGAAATTCGCGCAGCCCAGGAGTTCTTCATGATTCAGTCATTAATCCGCAGTTTTGCGGATTGTGATTAGTTCGACCTTATCGCGCACCGGAATCTTTACGCCCCAGCGAAGATCATAGTCCGCTGTGCCGGGAGGGGTTCTTTCGGAGAAGGCGATAGCGCAGGTGGCGGCGTTTGCGCGAACAATGCCAGCACAGTGGAGGTGATAACGAGAGCGAACAAAACGGCGCAGCCGAGCGGCGGAATTTTCATCCGCTGCGATTGAATCGAAGCGTCTCAGCGGAAACAAGAACTTCCTTGCCTGCGGCGCAGATACTTTCTAAACCGATAAGATGCGAATCCCGTATCATCCCTGTTACTCCACCGTCATTGCAGTCGTCCTGTTATCGGCCGTTGCGACCAGTGCCGCTGATCAAACGATCGTGTTGAAAGCGGCGCGGATGTTCGACGGTAAATCGAAATCGCTTGTCACGAATAGCGTTGTCGTCGTGCAAGGGGACAAGATTGTCGATGTGGGCAGCAACGTTGCGGTTCCGAGCGACGCGAAAGTGATCGATCTTGGCGATATGACGCTTTCGCCAGGATTCATGGACGCGCATACCCATCTCACTCTCGATTTTACCGGCAATTTTAACGAGAGGCGCCTGAAAGAATTGCAAACCAATGTTTCAGAAATGACGTTGATGGCGATTTCGTATGCGCGAGCGACGCTCGAAGCGGGTTTCACGACGGTGCGCGATCTTGGCAGCCGTTTTGTCAGCAGTCCGGAATTTGTCGATGTTGCGCTGCGCAATGCAATCAATCACGGAATTACTCCCGGCCCGCACATGCTCGTGGCGACCAAAGGCATCGGCGCGACCGGTGGCCACTTCGATGCGACCGGCGGTTATCGTGACAAACTTTTCGGGCGCGAACCGGACCCAAGTGAAGGCATCGCCGATGGTCCCGACGAAATTCGCAAAGCGGTCCGATTTGAAGTGAAGAACGGCGCGAATGTTATTAAAGCCGCCGTCTCGGGCGGCGTCCTCTCCCTCGCCGATGAAGTGGACACTCCGCAGTTCACGCCCGCAGAAATGGCGGCTCTGGTCGATGAGTCGCATCGTCTCCGCAAAAAAGTGGCGGTACATTGCCACGGCGACCAGGCCGCGCGCGAAGCAATCGAAGCGGGGGTGGACTCGATCGAGCACGGTTCATTTATGAAAACGGAAACGCTACAATTAATGAAAACGAGAGGCACTTATCTCGTGCCTACCTTGATGGCGACGGAATACATCCTGAGCAAGATCGACAGTTATCCGCCAGCGTTGCAGGCAAAAGCGAGAGCGGCAGGCGCGGCGCGCTCAGAAATGTTTCGTAATGCTGTGAAGATGGGCGTGAAGATTGCCCTCGGGACGGACGCGGGAGTCTTTCCGCATGGCGACAACGCGAAAGAATTTGCGTTGATGGTGGGTCTGGGCATGCAACCGATCGATGCATTAAGAAGTGGAACCTCGAATGACGCGGACTTGTTAGGCATCGGGCAAGCCGTTGGTACACTTGAAAAAGGAAAACGTGCCGACATCGTCGCGATGCCCGGCGATCCCGCAGCTGACATTACGGCGACGGAGCGCATTTCATTCGTCATGAAGGACGGCAAGATCATTCGCAACGGTCCGGCCACTCCACGAACAGCCGCCGTGCGGGAAGACGACGTAGATCTGCCCGCCGATTAATAAGACGAATTGACAACCCGCCCACCGGTGATTGTCAATCTTAGCCGCGCGAGAATTCGCGTCACGGATTCATGCAGGGTGCGCGATAAGATCGCGCGGTCGGATTTGCGGCCGAATTGGTGGCACCACCCCCTGCGTTTGCGGATTAAACGGCGGCGCGCTGGGCGTGATGGAATGAAGGTGGCTTTGACAATGCCAAGAATGCCGCTAGTTTCGACGTCCGGCCGCTTTATTAAACGGCCTGATTTTAAAGCAGGAGCCCCGCCATTTCTAGCCAATGGCACGGCATTTGAACTGCCCCAAACCATGCAAAGAAATCGAAGTAAACGCTATCGCGCCGCCGTCGATCAAGTCGATCGCACCAAGGCTTACAATCTTCCCGACGCTGTTTCGGCATTGAAGAAAATGCCGGCGACCAAGTTTGATCAAACAGTGACGGTTTCATTCCGGCTCGGCGTTGATCCGAAGCAATCTGACCAAATGGTCCGCGGAACCTGCCCGCTGCCACATGGTAGCGGCAAACAGGTGCGCGTCCTTGTTTTCGCGGAGGGTCAGGCGGCGAAAGCAGCCAAGGACGTAGGCGCAGAATTTGTCGGTATGAAAGACATGATTCAAAAATGTCAGGAGGGTTTTCAAGATTTTGATGTGGCGATAGCCACGCCCTCGGCAATGGCGGAAGTTCGAAAACTGGGAAAGATACTTGGGCCGCGTGGATTAATGCCAAATCCCAAGGCCGGGACGGTAGCCGACGACACGGCGAAGGCGGTGCAGGAGGTAAAGGCCGGTCGTGTCGAGTTTAAACTCGACAAAAATGGAAATGTCGCGGTGCCTGTTGGAAAATTTTCGTTTGAAGAAAAAGCGCTCGTCGAAAATGGGAACGCGGTGATCGAGGCGGTTATGCGGGCGCGGCCGGCCACGGCAAAAGGGCAGTATTTGGAAGGCGTGACGATCAGTGCGACGATGTCGCCAGGAGTACACGTCGATCCGGCGGCGTATCTGCGTGGGTAACCAAATCGGCAACCTTAGATCGACACCATGAGACCAGAGAAAGCCAGCGTCGTTTCCGATCTTTCGGAGAAATTGAAACGCTCGCCTTTTGTCCTGGTAACCGATTACCAGCGCATGAAGGTCGGCGATTTCGGCGAATTGCGGAACCGACTCGCGCCAGCGGGCGCGGAAGTCCACGTCGTGAAAAATAATTTCCTTAAACGCGCGATGACCGATTCTGGTTTTCCAGACGTAGGCGACAAGCTGGTCGGCCAGACGGCAGTGGTAACGGGCGAAAAAGATATGGCGCCGGTTGCGAAAATTTTTAAGACGTTCGCGGCGGAGTTTAAAATTGCCGCGCTTAAGATCGGTTTTGTCGATCGAACCGTTCTTTCCACGACCGAATTGGAAACACTCGCTGACCTGCCGCCGCGCGAAGTTTTGCAGGCGCAATTGCTGGGACTGCTCTTGTCTCCGGCGACGCGCCTCGTCCGTTTGTTGAATGAACCAGGCTCCGCGCTCGCGCGCTTGTTGAAGGCGAAATCAGAGAAGGAGGGTGCGTCCGCACAAGCGGCGACATAAGAAATTTCCTCCCGCGGTGGCGGGATGGGAAGTGAAGCGAAACTGTCCGGGCCGATGGCTGTCGGCCTTAATTCTCCGAAAGCTTTCGGAGGCGGCGAACCGAGGAAAAGAAAATGGCAGATACAGATAAATTGGTGGACCAACTCAGTGGCCTGACCGTTCTCGAGGTTGCTGGATTGGTGAAACAACTCGAAGAAAAATGGGGCGTGAGTGCGGCTGCTCCCGTGGCGGCGGCGGCCGGTCCTGCAGCAGCCGGCCCGGGCGGAGGTGCAGCAGCGGCGCCAGCCGAAGAAAAAAGCACATTCGAAGTTGTCCTAACGGAAATGGGCTCGAATAAGATTGCCGTAATTAAAGAAGTCCGCGGCGCTGTGCCCGGACTCGGGTTGGCGGAGGCCAAGGCGCTCGTTGAAGGAGCTCCCAAGACAGTTAAGGAAGGCGTGACCAAGCAGGAAGCCGACGAGATGAAGAAAAAGATCGAGGCGGCTGGGGCGAAGGTCGAAATCAAATAATTGGTTTTTCCCGGCCGCCGTCGTATAAAATGTCTTGCGCGGCGGCCGTTTTCGCTTAGCTTCAGGTTTCGTTAGAGATAGGCAGACTTATTTTTAACCCGGCACTCGACGGCAAGATACAAGATTGGCAACAGAACAGTGGAAGTCGATTTGACAAGTCGCTGTTTTGGAGCCATTGTTGCGCCCCTCGCCCGTCGCTGATCCCGTAAAATCTTGCCCGTGTCGGCCACTATTTGGGGTGGCCGCTGCGAGGTTCAACCCTTGGTCTAGTCATTATGTCGGAACGTATTTACTTCGGAAGCATTAAGGAAGGCATCGAGCCACCGAATCTGATTGAGGTTCAGCTCAATTCATACGTTGATTTTCTCCAGAAAGACGTCCCATTTTCCAAACGGAAAAATCACGGACTGCAAGCGGTTTTCAAAGAGGTCTTTCCGATTGAAAGCTACGATGAGAAGGCGGTACTCGACTTTAGTCGTTACGACATTGGCGAACCGAAGTTGACCGCGCTGGAGGCCCAGCGCGAAGGCCAAACTTATAGCGCTCCGCTCCACGTTACTTTCCAATTACGCGAGGAAAAAGGGACGAAGGAGGAGAAAGTTTACATGGGCGAAATCCCGCTCATGACGCCGCAGGGCACCTTTGTGATCAATGGTGCGGAGCGTGTCGTAGTCAGCCAACTGCATCGTTCTCCGGGGATCGCTTTTGAGTCCACGATCCATCTTAACGGGAAAGTGCTCTACAGCTTTCGCATAATTCCAGACCGGGGTTCCTGGATTGAGGTGCAATTCGACACGGCCGATCTCCTTTATATCTATCTCGATCGACGCAAGCGCCGCCGTAAGTTTCTCGCCACGACTTTCCTGCGTGCGCTTGGCTACGGCCCCGACGAAGAAGTCATTAAACTTTTTTACAACATTGAGAATCTTAAGCTGAGCGACAAACTCGACGAAGAGAAGCTGGCCACCAAAGTGCTCACCTCGGAAATCCGCGACGGCGAGATTACGGTGGCGCGGGCATTCGAGCCTCTCACTCTGGCGACAGTCCGCCAGATCATGGCACTCAAGGTTCACGAGGTGAAAGTGATCGATATTTCGCACGATGACACGGTCGTGAAGGCGCTTAGGAAAGATCCGGCGCACGACCAGGAAGAAGCGCTCAAGGACATTTACCGCCGTCTTCGCCCGGGCGATCCGCCGACTGTGGCGAATGCTCGCGCCTTGCTCAAGAGGCTCTTTTTCGATCCAAAAAAATATGATCTTGGACGCGTCGGCCGCTACAAAATCAATCAGAAACTTGGGATTAATGTCGATTCGAGCGAGCGTATCTTAACCGACAAAGATTTTATCGCGGCAATCAAGTATTTGATCAATTTGCGCCGGGGCGAAGGCACGCTTGACGACATCGATCATTTGGGGAGTCGTCGCGTCCGCACGGTGGGCGAATTACTAGCCAATCAATGCCGCGTCGGTCTCGCTCGCACCGAACGTTTGGTCAAAGAGCGGATGACGCTATTCGACATCAACGTGGATGGGATGACTCCGCAAAAGCTGATCAATCCCAAGGCGCTGAGCGCGGTAATCCGCGATTTCTTTGGCCGATCGCAGCTTTCCCAGTTCATGGATCAAACAAATCCGCTGGCGGAATTGACCCACAAACGTCGCTTGTCCGCGCTCGGGCCCGGGGGTCTCAGCCGTGAACGCGCGGGATTCGAGGTGCGCGACGTTCATCCATCGCACTACGGCCGTATTTGTCCGATCGAGACCCCGGAGGGCCCGAACATCGGTTTAATTAGTTCGATGAGCACCTTCGCGCGCATCAATGAATTCGGTTTTATCGAGACACCCTATCGCAAGGTGGAAAAGGGTCGCGTGACGGATCAAATTGATTATCTCACCGGCGACCGCGAAGAGAACTTTCTCGTCGCACAGGCGAATGCGCCGATAGACGGGCGAGGACATTTCACGGGGGAAAAGGTTTCGGTGCGTTATCGCGGCGACTTCCTCGAAGTTGATCCGTCGAAGGTGCATTACATGGACGTATCGCCGAAGCAGCTTGTTTCAGTGGCAGCGGGCCTGATCCCATTCCTCGAGCACGACGATGCAAACCGCGCGCTCATGGGTTCTAACATGCAACGACAGGGCGTGCCGCTGATTGTGTCCGAGACGCCGCTGGTGGGCACCGGCTTGGAGGAGAAAGTAGCACGCGATTCGCACGCCGTTGTCCTCGCAGCTGATAGCGGCAAGGTCGCCTCCGTTACGGCAAACCAAATCGTCGTCACCAAAGATGGGCATCTCCCGGAGAGCAAAAAGAAATTAAAGACCGACACAGAGGCGGGGATTCACGTTTACGAGCTGCGGAAATTCATGCGCTCAAACGCCGGCACCTGCGTGAATCAGAAACCTATTGTCCACAAAGGCCAGCATGTGAAACGCGGGCAAGTCATCGCTGATGGTCCAAACACCGATCAGGGCGAGCTCGCGCTCGGCCGGAATGTGCTCGTCGCGTTCATGCCTTGGAACGGGTACAACTTTGAAGACGCCATCATGATTTCGGAGAAGGTCGTGAAGGAGGATATTTATACTTCCATTCACATTGATGAATTCGAGATCGGGGCGCGCGACACGAAACTGGGACCGGAAGAAATTACGCGTGACATTCCAAATGTTAGTGAGGAGGCCTTGCGGAATCTCGGTCCCGATGGGGTAGTGCGGGTCGGGGCCGAAGTGAAACCGGGCGACATTCTCGTCGGTAAAATTACGCCGAAGAGCGAAACCGAGTTGGCGCCGGAAGAACGTCTCCTCCGAGCGATTTTTGGCGAAAAAGCCGCCGACGTAAAAGATACTTCGCTCACCGTTCCGTCTGGTACTTACGGCATTGTGATGGATGTAAAGGTTTCATCGCGTCGCGAAGTTTCCCGAGAAAAACTCACGCCGACCGAGACAAAACGGCAACTCAAGACGATCAACGAAGAACATAAGCGCAAGAAAGACGAGCTGACTGAGCAACTTACAGACTCGCTTTCGAATATTCTACTGGGTGAAAAAATCCCGCTTGATGTTGTCAACGCCGAGACCGGCGAAATCATTATTCCGGCTAATCGCAAGATTACCAAAACATTATTGCGGAAGCTCGCGATCGTTCACGATCACATCGAGATTGATCCGAGTCCAATTCGTAACAAGATCCGTGAGATCATCGGCTCGTACGAGCACAAGTTCGGGGAGCTGGAGATCGAGCGCGAGCGTTCGATGGATCGAGTAGAGAGTGGCGACGACATCGATCCCGGCATCATCAAGCAGGTCAAAGTTTATATCGCGAGCAAGCGCAAGCTGAGCGTCGGAGATAAGATGGCTGGTCGCCACGGAAATAAAGGCGTCGTCGCCCGCATCGTTCCTGAAGAAGATATGCCCTTCTTGGCAGATGGAACGCCAGTAGAGATCGTGCTGAATCCGCTTGGTGTCCCGAGCCGCATGAATGTTGGTCAGGTCTTGGAGACCCATCTCGGCGTCGCTGCAAAGGCACTCGGATTCAGAGTGGCGACCCCAGTGTTCGACGGAATCGCGGAGAAAAAGATCCGAGATTATCTGCACGACGCCAAGAAGAAGGAAGGTTTTTCTTGGGTGCAGGAAACCGGTAAAGCGCGGCTTTTTGATGGGCGTACCGGAGACGCCTTCGATCAAGAAGTCGTTGTTGGTTACATCTACATGATGAAGCTTGGCCATTTGGTCGCGGACAAGATCCACGCTCGCGCGGTCGGCCCATACTCACTCGTCACGCAGCAGCCACTCGGCGGTAAGGCGCAGTACGGCGGTCAGCGTTTCGGAGAAATGGAAGTCTGGGCTCTGGAGGCTTATGGCGCGGCTTACACCTTGCAGGAATTGCTCACGGTCAAATCCGATGACGTGCAAGGCCGAACCCGCATCTACGAATCAATCGTTAAGGGCGATAACTCGCTCGAAGCCGGCACTCCCGAATCTTTCAACGTGCTCATCAAAGAAATGCAAAGCCTCGGCCTCGACATCAAGGTCGGCGGGCAGGCGCCGAGCAGCTTTCTTGAGAACGTCGCATAATTTTACATCGACAATCATCTTAGATAAATCATGAACGAACATTCTTGGCGTGAGTTAGTGGGGGAAGAGCGTCCCGTCGGTTTTGATCAGGTCGCGATCGGCGTCGCGTCGAGCGACACGATGCGCTCGTGGAGCAAAGGCGAAGTCAAAAACCCGGAGACCATCAATTACCGCACCTTCAAACCGGAAAAGGGCGGACTTTTCTGCGAGCGAATTTTTGGTCCAACGCGCGATTGGGAGTGCTCGTGCGGAAAATACAAACGTATCAAACATAAAGGCGTGATTTGCGACCGCTGTGGTGTCGAAGTCACGCTCGCGCGCGTTCGCCGGGAACGGATGGGCCATATCGAACTGGCGGTGCCCGTTTCGCATATTTGGTTTTATAAATGCATGCCTTCGCGACTCGGACTCATGCTCGACATGAGCGCGCGGCAGCTCGAGCGCGTGATTTACTACGAGGACTACATCGTTATTGATCCGGGCAAGACTCCATTGCAGAAGACGCAGCTTCTAAACGAAGTCGAATATCGTGAGGCGCAAGAGCAATACGGGGAGGATTTCGTCGCCGGTATGGGTGCCGAAGCGGTGAAGAAACTTCTCGCCGAGATCGATCTTAACAAGCTCAACAAAGAGCTGGAGAAGGCGATGGGCGCGACGAAGAGCAAACAGATTCGCAAGAAGCTGGCGAAACGCCTCAAGCTCGTCCAAGGATTCCAAAATTCACACGCGCGCCCCGAGTGGATGGTTCTCGATGTGTTGCCGGTCATCCCCCCGGATTTGCGTCCGCTCGTTCCGCTCGAAGGCGGGCGTTTTGCGACTTCGGATCTGAATGATCTTTATCGTCGGGTTATTAACCGCAACAACCGCCTCAAAAATCTGCTCCTACTCAAAACCCCGGATGTTATCATTCGCAACGAAAAACGAATGTTGCAGGAAGCCGTCGACGCTTTGTTCGACAATGGCCGGCACGGCCGCGCGGTTACGGGCGCAGGCAATCGACCCCTAAAGTCGTTGAGCGACATGCTCAAAGGCAAAGGTGGACGTTTTCGTCAAAACTTGCTCGGCAAGCGTGTCGATTACTCCGGCCGCTCCGTTATCGTCATTGGTCCCGAACTGAAACTTCACCAGTGCGGTCTGCCGAAGAAGATGGCGCTTGTTCTTTTCGAGCCTTTTATCATCCGTCGGCTCAAAGACCTTGGTTATGTCCATACGGTGCGGAGCGCGAAGAAAATGATCGAGCGCCAGACGCCGGAAGTTTGGGACATTCTGGAGGAGGTGACCAAAGGTCATCCGGTCTTGCTCAATCGCGCGCCGACCCTGCATCGTTTGTCGATCCAGGCCTTCGAGCCGCAATTGATCGAAGGCGAAGCCATCCGCATCCATCCGCTGGTCTGCACCGCTTACAATGCGGATTTCGACGGCGATCAAATGGCCGTGCACGTGCCGCTGTCGGTTGAAGCGCAAATGGAAGCGCGCATGCTCATGCTCGCTCCGAATAATATTTTCTCTCCCTCAAGTGGTAAGCCAATTACGACGCCGTCGCAGGACATCACACTTGGCTGCTATTATCTCACGCAAAATCCGCGGCGAGCAGCTGGAAGTGATGCCGATGGACGTCTTCCGCTGTTTTCTGATGCAATCGAAGTGGAATTTGCTATGGCCGAAGGAAGCATTCGGACGCACGATCGCATCCGGATCAAGAATCCCGACCATGGCCAGCAGACGACCTTTGGAAATGCCGATGTAAAGATCATCGAGACGACGGCGGGCCGCGTCATCTTCAACCAGATTTGGCCAAAACAGCTAGGATTTTTTAACAAGGCTGCGGGTAAGAAACAACTTAGCGATATTATCTGGCGATGTTACCAAATTGCTGGTCCGGCCGAAACGGTCGCGACGTTGGATAAATTGAAAGAACTCGGTTTTGCCGAAGCGACCAAAGCCGGCATCTCGATTGGGATTTCGGACATGATCATTCCGAAAGAGAAACAGACCGAGCTCGAAAACGCTTACAAACAAATCCGGCAGGTTGAGCAGCAATACCGCAAAGGCATTATTACCGACGGCGAGCGTTACAATAAGATCATCGACATCTGGACGCACGCCGGCGATGAGATTTCCAGCGTAATGTTTCGCACCCTCGAACACAACGAGGGACGTAAGGAACTCAATCCGGTTTACTTGATGGTCGATTCCGGTTCGCGCGGCAACCGGCAACAGGTGCGGCAGCTCGCCGGTATGCGTGGATTGATGGCAAAACCCTCGGGAGAAATTATCGAGCGCCCGATTACGTCGAACTTCCGCGAGGGTCTAAGCGTGCTCGAGTATTTCATCTCCACCCACGGCGCGCGCAAAGGTCTCGCCGATACGGCGCTCAAGACAGCGGATTCCGGTTATCTTACTCGCAAACTAGTGGACGCGTCGCAGGACGTGATCATTAACGAAGAGGATTGCGGCACAGTAAATGGGATTGTCGTGCGCTCAATTTATGAGGGCGACGAGGAAGTTGTCGATCTTGCCCAACGGATCATCGGTCGTGTGAGCTGCGAAAGCATCGCGGATCCAGTGGAGAAGAGGAAAAAAATCGTCAAGGCGAATCAGTTGATTGATGAAAAGATCGCCGCGGAGCTTCAGCGCGTCGGTGTGGAAAGCTTGAAGATCCGCTCAGTGCTTACTTGCGAATGCGGCCGCGGCGTTTGTGCAATGTGTTATGGACGTAATCTTGCAACGGGCCAGTTCGTCAAACTTGGCGAAGCAGTGGGTATCATTGCGGCGCAATCCATCGGCGAGCCTGGAACGCAATTAACAATGCGGACATTCCATATTGGCGGCACGGCCAGCCAAACTTTCAAGCAACCGATTATCAAAGCGAAAAACGATGGCAGCGTTCGCTTTAACGAGCTGCGAACTGTGCAGGCACTCGATGGTAGCTGGATCGTGTTGAACAAGAATGGCTCAATCAGCGTGCACAACGCGGAGGGCCGCGAACTCGAGAGTTACAACGTGGTTATTGGCTCAATGATCTCCAAAGACGACGGCGCCTCAGTTAAGAAAGGCGAGACCTTCGTGCAGTGGGATCCGTACAACGTGCCGATTCTCACCGACAAGGGCGGCAAGATCGAATTCCGCGATATGATCGCTGGTGTAACGATCAAGCGTGATGTCGATGAAGCGACCGGCCTCATGGGCACGGTAATTATCGAGCATAAAGAAGACTTACATCCGCAGATTGTCATCATGGGTGACAAGAAAGAAGTGCTCGCGAGTTATTCCATCCCCGCGGGCGCGCACGTGATCGTCGAAGAAGGACAGAAGGTGCGCGCAGGCGCGTTGCTCGCAAAAACGCCGCGGAAAGTTGCGAAGACGAAGGACATCACTGGTGGTCTTCCGCGCGTGGCCGAATTGTTCGAAGCGCGTCGACCGAAGGACGCGGCTGAGATTGCCAAGATCGATGGAATAGTCGAGATGGGCGGGACCGTTCGCGGGAAGCGACGCCTTATTTTGAAGGATCCTGACGCTGGATCCGAGGAAGAACATCTCATCCCCCTCACGAAACATATCATCGTCTTCAAAGGAGACTTCGTGAAGAAAGGTCAGCAGCTCACCGAAGGTCCAGTTGTTCCTCATGAAATCCTCGAAGTTTGCGGGCCGCAGGACCTGCAGGAACATTTGGTCAATGAAGTGCAGGAGGTCTATCGTCTACAAGGCGTGGAGATCAACGACAAACACATCGAGATCATCGTGCGCCAGATGTTGCGCAAGGTGAAGATCACCGATCCCGGCGATACTTCGTTGCTTTGGGGCGATCAAGTCGATCGGCTCGATTTTGAAGCAGAGAATCAGCGCGTGGTTGAACAAGGTGGGAAACCGGCTGAAGCCACGCCTGTGCTTCTCGGCATCACGAAAGCTTCGCTCGAAACCGATAGTTTTATCTCGGCCGCGTCTTTCCAGGATACAACCCGCGTGCTTACCGAGGCGGCGACACTTGGTAAGGTCGATCGTCTTCGCGGGTTCAAAGAGAATGTCATCATGGGTCATTTGATTCCTGCAGGCACGGGTTTCCCTCAGCACCGCGAAATCAAGCTTGTCGAACTTGGCGAACAGATCGATGCCCCTGTCATGGAAGAAGCCGAGGCGCAGCCAGCCATCGGGTAAGTGCTGCTTGTCATTACGGCCGAAGTCGAGGAATCTCTTCCTGTCTTTCGACTGGGAGAGACTCTGTAGAGCCTACTGATAATCGGGTCCGCGATTTTCGTCGACTCCGCTGAGCCTTGCCTTACCGAAGGGCTTATGTCGATCGTGACCAAAACCGGGGATAAGGGCGAGACCGCGCTCATGTACGGTCGGCGCGTTTCCAAAAGCAGTCCGCGTGTGGATGCCTACGGTTGCGTTGACGAACTGAACGCTGCGCTAGGCCTCGCGCGCGCATTTTCTGAAACCCCATTCATTTCCGAACAGATTCTGTCGGTCCAAAAAGATTTGATCGTCGTGATGGGCGAACTCGCGACTGCGCGCGAAGACATCGATCGCTACGTGAAGGACGAATTCAAACTAACGGACGCCGAAATGGTCGATCGCATCGGTGGGGTGATTGTCGATCTGGAAAAAGACAAATCGCTGTATCCGAAAGATTGGGTAATTCCCGGTGGAACGATTGTTTCCGCGGCACTCGACTTAGCGAGAACAACTTGCCGGCGCGCCGAGCGGCGCGTCGCTGTGTTTATTGCCAATGAAAAAGATTTTAATCCGGAGATTTTGCGCTATCTCAACCGGCTCTCTGATCTCTGCTGGGTATTGGCGCGTTACGGGGAGCGGTCTTTGCACGGATAATGAGGCCTCGTGTGGACCGTTATCATCGCCGCGATGGAAAATGAATTTGCCATACGAATCGGGCGAGAGCATATTAATCGCCCGCCGTGCCGCTCGGCCGGCGCGATTTTTTTTATGGCTGATACACCAGAATTAGTGCCTGAGCTTCTTGAGGCTGGGGTCCACTTTGGACACCAGACCAAGCGCTGGAATCCGAAGATGAAGCCGTTTATCTTTGAGCAGCGGAATCAAATTTATATCATCAACCTCGATGAAACCGTGCAGCAATTGCATCGCGCGACCGAATTTTTGCAGGAGGTGACGCGCCGCCGCGGAAAAATCTTGTTTGTGGGTTGTAAGAAGCAGGCGCAAGAAGCGGTGAAAGAAGCGGCCCTGGCTTGCGGACAGTTCTATGTCAATCAGCGTTGGCTTGGTGGCACTCTGACGAATCTCTCGACTATTCGTAAGAGCATTGGTCGGTTGAAATACATCGAACAGATCGAGCAATCGCCGGAATACAAAAAGATGGGAAAACAGGAACTGGCCGCGCTGAATCGAGAAGCGGCGAAACTCCGGCGCAATCTGGATGGAATAATCGAGATGTCGCAGTTGCCGGATGCATTGGTCGTGATCGACACCACCCGCGAACAAAATGCGGTCAACGAGGCGCGACGTCTTGGCATTCCAGTCGTTGCGATCGTCGATACCAATGCGGATCCCGAGTTGGTCGATTATCCAATCGCAGGAAACGACGATGCAATTCGTGCTATTCGCGTGATTCTGCAAAAGCTGGTGGACGCCATTGTTTCGGCAAGCAGTGAAACTCGCGTCCGCGAGCAGGTCGAAATGGCGGGCGTGTCTGCGTAGGAAAATGTGGAGAATCGTTGGTTGAGAGTTGAGAGATTCAACTCGGCCCTGCGAGCCAACGCTCCAACGGTTTAACACTTCAACGATTCGATGCTTCGTTTTATGGAAATCGCCCCTCAGCTCGTGAAACAACTGCGCGAAAAAACCAACGCCGGTTTTATGGATTGCAAGCGCGCTCTGGCTGAAGGTGGCGGAGATCTCGAAAAAGCGGAGGCAATTTTGCGGATGAAAGGCATCGCCAGCGCTGGCAAAAAAGCCTCGCGCGCGACGAAAGAGGGCATTGTCGCTTCTTACATTCATCTGCAAGGGAAAGTTGGCGTGCTCGTGGAAGTAAATTGCGAGACCGACTTTGTGGCTAGGAACGAGAATTTCCGCGATTTCGTAAAAGACATCACGTTACACATTGCCGCGGCGCATCCGCTCTACGTAAGCCGGGAACAGGTGCCGTCGAAAGTGATCAACGCGGAGCGCGCCATTTACGAGGCGCAGGTGAAAGGCAAACCCGCGAACGTGCTCAGTAAGATTGTTGAAGGCAAGCTCGACAAGTTTTATAGCACTGTCTGTTTGCTTGAACAGGGTTTTATCAAAAATCCCGATCAAACGATTAAGGAACTCCTGAACGCAAAAATCGCCGAGCTTGGCGAGAATATTTTGATTCGACGTTTTACTCGCTACCTCGTGGGAGAGCCGATTCCTGCAGAAGTTTAGCAAGCTTCCAAGTTGAAATTGTAGCGGCAGTCTATGACCGTCGCTTGGTCGATTGAGGCTGACGCTCGCGGAGCGCCGCTACCAAGAATTTAATGGGTCTGACAACTTACAAAGCGAAGCGTGATTTCAGGCACACGTCCGAGCCGAAAGGGGGCAAGCCGAAGCCCAAGGGCGTGAAGGGCGCATCGCGCTTTGTCATTCAAAAACACGCTGCCAGCCGTTTGCATTATGACTTCCGCTTACAGATGGAAGGCGTTTTGAAATCCTGGGCCGTGCCGAAAGGACTTCCCTGGGCCCAAGGTGAAAAACATCTCGCCGTGGAAGTCGAAGATCATCCTATCGAATACGAAAACTTTGAGGGCGTGATCCCAGAGGGAAATTATGGCGGTGGTACAGTTATGGTCTGGGACCACGGCACATATTACGTTTACGGTGAACAGCCTTCTCAATCGCTGCGCGAGGGCAAATTACATCTGGTGCTCGACGGAAGGAAAGCGAAGGGGGAATGGACGCTCGTTCGAATTCGCAGCGATTCGCAGAAGAATCAATGGCTGCTTCTGAAAACTGGGTCTAGCGCGCGTCCGCCTTCCAAAAAGCTCGAAGATCAATCGGCGAAAACCGGCCGCACAATGAAACAGATCGCAAGAGATCGCGATGCTGAATGGGAATCTGACCGCGACGAGCCCGTGACGGAATCTGCCTCCGGTGCAAGGTCGATACTGCGCACGCGCATCAAAGCCGCACTTAAAAAAAAAGAAGAGGTAGGGCTAGTCGGCTCGTTGCACCGTAAAGACGGCGGACGGCCCGGCGCTCCATCTCTACCAACTGATTTGCCTTCGGCAAGAGCGCGTTTCATCGAGCCCATGAAGGCGCGCTTGGCCGAGAAGCCTTCGGCGGACGGTGATTGGAGCTATGAACTCAAGTTCGATGGCATCCGCTTGATTGCAGTTAAGACCGGCAAAAAAGTTTCGCTGTTATCGCGAAATAAGAACGAGTTGGCCGGACGTTTTCCGGAAATCGTCGAGGCAATAGGGAAGTTGCCGGCCCGTGAATGCGTGATCGACGGCGAAGTGGTTGCGCTCGACGCGGAGGGCCGTTCTTCGTTTCAACTTTTGCAAGCGCGCGACATGGAGAGACGAAAGTCGCCCGTTTATTTCTACGCATTCGATCTGCTTCAGCTTGACGGCGGAAGCTTGATCGCGCTGCCATTGAAGGCACGGAAAGATGTTCTCGAAAAACTTTGCGCGGATGCGGGCGACCCAATTCGTTACTCCGCCGAGATCGGCGACGACGCGAGAGCACTGCTCGAGGAGGTGAAACGCCGCGGCTTGGAAGGGATCGTCGCCAAACAGCGCAACTCGGTTTACGAACCGGGGCGCAGAAGCGGTGCGTGGATTAAGCTCAAGTGTGTCAACGAACAGGAATTCGTCATTGGCGGTTACACGCCACCAGAGGGATCGCGTAAATATTTCGGTGCAATTCTCGTCGGGTATTACAAGGAGAATCGGCTGATGTTCGCAGGCAAGGTCGGAACCGGCTTCACTGCAAATTCATTGTCGGCATTGCACAAGAAATTCCGCGCCGAAGAACGCGACGATTGTCCATTTGAAGATCTTCCTTCGAAGCAAAACGGGAAATGGGTGCAGGCCATCACGCCTTCCATGATGCGCAAATTGCATTGGGTAAACCCGGTCTTCGTTTGTGAGATCAAATTCGCCGAGTGGACCCGGGACGGAAAATTGCGCGCGCCGGTTTTCCTCGGCTTGCGCGACGATAAAAAGCCCAAAGAGGTTGGCCGGGAAGCATAAATTCTGGATTGCACTTGTCGCGTGATCAGCCGCAAATATGGTGAGGCGATGAAAGTGAAAGTCGTCGTCATGCCAAAGGCCGCGGTGCTCGATCCGCAAGGGAACGCGGTGCGCGACGCGATGCGGCATCTCGGAATGCCGGAGGTTCGCAGCGTCCGGATCGGCAAATACATGGAGATCGATGTTGAGGGGAAAAATGGTGAACTTGAATCGCGTCTTCACGGTCTCTGCCGAGATTTGCTTTCGAATCCAGTGATCGAAGATTACGAGCTCAAGAAAACCGAGGAGTCGCGTTGAAATTCGCTGTCATCCAGTTTCCCGGTTCAAATTGCGACCAGGACTGCATCGCGGCGATTAATGGCCTCGAGGGCTTGCATGCAGAATATGTCTGGCACAAAGAGAAATCGCTTGATGATTTTGACGCGATCGTATTGCCCGGCGGATTTGCCTATGGTGATTATCTCCGTTGCGGCGCTATCGCTCGATTTTCGCCGATCATGCGAGCGGTGATAGGTGACGCGCGCGCGGGGAAACTTGTACTCGGCACATGCAATGGCTTTCAAGTTCTGTGCGAAGCCGGACTTTTACCCGGTGCCCTCGTGCGGAATCGTTCGCTGCGATTCGTGTGTGACATGGTCACTATGCGCGTGGAAGTCGATGATTCGCCATTCACACACGGTTGTCCAAAAGGAACGCTTCTTCGCATGCCAGTTGCCCACGGCGAAGGCTGTTTTTTCGCTAACGCGGAGACATTGCAGGAGCTCAACGCAAATCGACAGGTGATCTTGCGTTACGCAGATAACCGCGGCCGCATCCTTCCCGAAGCGAATCCGAATGGTTCGATTGAAAACATCGCCGGGATCTGCAGTCGCGAGCGAAACGTCTTCGGCCTGATGCCCCACCCAGACCGCGCCTCCGATGCGCGGCTTGGCAGCATAGATGGCACGAAGATTTTTCGGTCAATGGTGCAAGCGATCAGCGCGAATCGCACGACATCGGAGCGCGCAAAGCAAGTCGCGTGAGCCTTTTCATTACCGGGACAGACACCGGGGTGGGCAAGACAACCACCGCGGCCCAACTCTTGCGTCTGTTGCGTGCGTCCGGCGTACGCTGCGCCGGAATGAAGCCGATTTGTTGCGGAGATCGTCGGGACGCAGAGTTTTTACTCGCTGCCGGCACTGAAGGGTTGAGGATCGAAGAGATCAACCCAGTCTGGCTAAAGGCACCGGTGGCGCCGCTTGTGGGTAGCCTGATGGAGGGGTGGGACATCGACATAGAACGTATTCTGACCTCTTTTCGCGCGCTTCAAAATCGGGTTGAACACGTGATCGTCGAGGGAGTCGGTGGCTGGTTGGTGCCGATTCGTTCCGATTATTTTATGAGCGATTTAGCCGCCGAGATGTCCTTACCGGTCCTCGTGGTAGCGCAGAACCGGCTGGGTTGCCTTAATCACACAGCACTGACCGTGCGGAGTATTGCTGAGCACGGGCTTCGTTGTTCGGGCGTTGTCTTAAATGGCGTTCCTGAGACGAGCGATATCGCCTCCATGACCAACCTCGACATTTTAAGGAAGATCGTCGATGTCCCGCTATTTACCGGATTAACTGAAAATCTGGTCGACTTTCCTGTTGACTGGCGATTGATGATCGATTCGACGCGAACAGCTTAGCCTGTCGACCTGAATACACCAGTGTAAATAAGATTTACATCAAGAGTGGGTCGTTTCGACTCGCTCCCTAGCGGCAAGAAGATGGCATTGGCATTGCTAGGTTTATGGTAACAAACCTTTACTCCTATGCTTTTACAAAAAACCTTACATATGAGTCAGCCGTTAGCAGAGTGCAAAGCCCGTCTTGCTAGCATTCAATCATATCGCCGGCAGTTCCTTATGGTGACGAGGGCGACTGTGACCTCGTCTAAGACAGTTGATTTCAGCTTTCGCGGTCCGCTCGGTTTTGAAGCTCATACGGTCCTTCTATCGGTCGAGAGCGACTCCCCCGATCAGTACACGTTTGAGTCCGTGGGCGGGAATATCAACCTGATGGGAATCGTTGACTTCGCTGAGATCCGGCCAAACTGCACGGAGGTCACGCTTGCAGTTCACTACGAGATCAGGAACAAGTTATTTGCCTGGCTCGATCGGCGCGCGCGTTTTGTCGATACGTTTGTGACCGCCGAGTTGCGCAGCATCCGCGCGCACTTCGAAGGAATCGCCGCAAGTTATCTTGAGCGTGCGCCGGTTTTACCGATGTTCCAAACGGCTACAGCTTGACCGACATAGTTTGTTTCGGAAAGCCACGAAGTCAGTACCTTCGTGGCTTTTTGCTGTACGCGGGGGTTATCCTATCCGCACCGCGTGTTTTTTGTCGAGTCGAAGAACCTGGCGCGGCATGAGGCTGATTGCTGCCTTGGGGTCGCGAATCTTTACTCCATCCAGCTCCACGCTTCCTTGTTTAATGAGCCTCGAGGCGTCACTGCGGGACTTTTGGATGTTGAATGCTTCCCGGTAAACGCGCGAAACCAGGCTGACAGCGTCAAACTTGTCCCGTACAGTCGCTGAAAACGTTGGCAGCTCGGCACGTTGCAGATCACGTTTGCTAAAGCGGGTGTTCCATTCATCGAGAGTTTTTCGCGCAACGGCAGGTGAGTGGTAAATCTTCACGATTTCGAACGCCAGTTGCTTTTTGGCGTCAAACGGAGGTGCACCGGCTGGTGGTGCCTGCCCAATAAGCAACGGATAATAGCGCTCCATCAGTTTGTCCGAAATGCTCATTAGCTTCCCGAACATATCTGAGGCGGATTCGTTGATTGCAACGAAATTGCCGAGGCTTTTGCTCATTTTCCTGGACCCATCCAAACCCTCGAGGATGGGGAGAAGAAAAACGACTTGCTGCGACAGGCCTTCCTCTTTTTGGAACTCGCGCCCGACCAGGATATTGAAAAGCTGATCGGTCCCGCCAAGTTCGACATCTGCTTTCACCATGACCGAGTCCCAGCCCTGCATAATCGGATACTGAATTTCATGGGCACGAATCGATTGCTGATTATCGATCCGAGCCCGGAAATCCTCGCGTTGCAACATCTGCTGCAGCGTCACACGGCTATTCAGGCGAATGACGTCTTCGAACGACATCGTTCGAAACCAGTCACCGTTGCAGACGGTTTCGGTGCGCGCCGGATCCAGAATCCTGAATGCCTGCTCACGGTAACTTGCGGCATTCGCCATGACTTCCTTATGGGTCAATTGCGGCCGCGTGGCCGAACGGCCGCTCGGGTCGCCAATCATGCCCGTGAAGTCACCGATGATGAGAACCGCTTGGTGACCCAGATCTTGAAACTGCCTTAGTTTTCGCAAAACGATGCTGTGGCCGAGATGAATATCCGATGTGGTTGGGTCGACCCCAAGCTTTACCCGCAGCGGTCGGCCGATCGCGAGTTTTTTGCGCAGTTCATTCTCGCTGATGATCTGCGCAGCGCCTTGTTTTAGAAACGCGAGAGCTTCATCCGGTTGCATGATTCGACCACAGAATAGTGCACCGGCTCGGTGCGCTACTTGTTTTTATTCAGCAACTCGCGCACCTGCTCAATCGTGAGCGGGGCATTTTTGCGGTTAAGCGCCTTTTGACTTTTCCCCTGACCGAGGAAGGGCCGGTTCCCGGCGAAAACACGGCTGGGTGCTGGTTTGTCAGCTTGAGGCGCATCGCGGACACCGCGCGCAGTTCGATTTGAATAAGCAGGCTGCGAAGCTCCGATTGGTTGCCGCGATGAAGTGTCGAAGGTAGTGCGAGTGCCGACAAACGATTGAGAATTGACTTGCCGCGTCGAAAAGTCGCGCGTGCTAGAAAAACTCTTCGAGCTGGATTTTTTCTGAACGTAAAATGCCCCTACGGTCGCCCGTTTATTTATAGATACGCCATCGGCGATGAACTTTCTGTTCTGCGCACTACTTTGCAGAGACATGTCTGGTCTGAGGAGGCGCTCGACGAGTTTGCCTTCTTGATCTTGAGCATGGGCGAAAGAGAAAGCAACCAGGAGCAATAAAAAGGCTGTAATAACTTTTCCCACATCGCCGAGGCTGCCGAAACCAGACCCATTTTGTAAAGCAAATTGTAGCCGCTTGCGTCGAGATCTCCCGCAGTCGGTAAGGGCGCGATTGTTCTCTAATGTCAGCGGAAGATTGGCTTTTTGTTGTTTTTTACGATTCACCGCGAAATGATGGACACATGTCTGATCATATTTACAAAAAAATCGAGCTCGTTGGTTCCTCGCCAAACGGATTTGAGGAGGCGGTAAAAAATGCGCTGGCACGGGCCGAAAAAACAGTTCGCAACATGCGCTGGTTTGAGGTGGCCGAAACCCGAGGATATATCGACGACGGCAAGGTCGGTCATTGGCAGGTGACGCTGAAGATCGGTTTCACACTTGAGCCTTGAGATGAATCGCAGCTTCTCTCGCTAAAGGATTAACGGCTTAATCCTACTCGCAAACGCCGACCGGAGAGTGATCGATCCGACCTAATCTTCCTGAGCGGCCTGATACAACTTCGTGGCGCCGTAAATTAAGACGGCTGGTCTCACCGCGACCACGAGCAGTCGAAATAGACCGCCAAGAATTCGACCGATCGGCAGCCGATTCAAGATATATCCGGCTATAAACGCATATAAGAGTGACTGCGCCGGTTTCTCGCGGACGTAATCCTCAGTTTGACTGAGAACCGTTTCGAACTGCTCTTTCGCCCACGGTAATGCGCGTTCCGGGAACTCTTCGAGTCTTTCTGCTGATGATTGGTCCATATCCCTTAATGATTCGCATTCAGCTCGTTCCTTGCGCGCATCGACTCGCTCAACGCAATAGGAGCCAAATCGAGCTAGCGCCTGCGCCGGGGGGGAAATCGGGCAGAGAAGGCTGTCGATGAAACGTTGCGGCGCGGCGCGTTGCTCTGAGGCAATAACGAGCCATTACTTCCAGTGCGGGTTCGCGTAGAACCGAGCAATTTGTCGAAAGGAGAATGCGGCTATCTCGCTCTGCCAGTTCGAGCGCGTTAACCAGCAATTTCTCAAAATCGTTTTCAACGTGGAACGTCTTTCCGCCGGGCGCGCGTGAGAACGTAGGAGGATCGAGAATGATCATATCAAATTTCTCGCCCTTGCGTGCTAGCCGCGGCAGTACCGCCAGCAGGTCGTCTGCGATAAAGCGATGATCGATCGTCGCCAGACTATTGAGTTCAAAATTCTCTCGTCCCCGCTCGAGCGATTTTTTGGAAAGGTCAACATTGACCGTAGTTGCTCCGACGCGCGCGGCGCTAACCGAGAACGAGCAGGTATAGGCAAAACAATTCAAAAGGCGCTTCGGAGCGACATGACGCACGTAGCGCCGATTTTCTCTTTGATCGACAAAAAACCCCACGGAGTAGCCGCCCCCGAAGTCGATTCCAAATCTCAGATGACGCTCCATCGCGATCGCTTGTAAATTCTCACTCACATCACCAAAAATGAGATGCGGAGCTTCGCGCTCTTCGTTCTTGCGGGGCACGAATCGGGCGAAAATACGTCCAAACTCAAAGCGCACAGCGGTCGCCCACACGTGTAGTTCCTGGACCAGATGCTCGCGAGCCAGAACTCGTCTGAACGAGATGAGGAGGTCAGGGCCGAAGCGTTCCACCCAGCCGTCTTCAATCGTGCAGAGCCGATGCGCATCGGTCCCCTCCGCTTCGAAATCGCGAAGCAAGCTCGCATCAATCCATTCAGATCTTGTATTCATCGGCCGCAATGACTTTTAACGGCATACTTGCGAATCCTTCTGTGCGCAATGGATCGGTTGCCGCCCGTTTCTGGCGCGCTACACTCCCGCATCGTAGAGCCTCGTCGAGGGCACAACTCGACTGTTAACCTATGCAACAAGTTACGGTTCGCGTTCCGGCGAGTACTTCTAATCTCGGCCCCGGCTTTGACTGTCTCGGTGTTGCGTTGCGTATTTACAACAACGTGGTCGTGACACGCGGTGCGAAATCCCGGCTGCCGCCCATCGCCCGCGCGGCAGCGGATTTGTTTTTTCAGCGAACCCGCGATACGCCGTTTTCATTTTCCATCTCGGTCAAAGGCGATGTTCCATCTTCACGTGGTTTGGGTGGCAGTGCCACGGTGCGTCTTGGCATTCTCCTTGCGATGAATTATTTGAGCGGTACTCGTCTCGAAAAATCATCGATCTTTCAATTATGCGGGCAGTTGGAAGGGCATCCCGATAACGCCGCACCGGCAGCCTTCGGCGGATTTACGATTGTGCGAGAGCAAAATGTTCAACGCTTTCACGTTTCACCGGCATTATTTTTCGTTCTTTTGATTCCCAATTTCGACGTTGAAACGTTAGCGGCACGAAAGCTTCTACCGTTGCAAGTTACGCGTGCGGCTGCGATAGAAAATTCGGCAAATGCATCCGCGATCACGGCCGCGTTCGCCTCGGGCAATTATCAGAATCTGCGTGGCGCCTTTCGCGATCAGTTGCATCAGCCGTATCGGGAAAAACTGATTCCTTTCCTGCCGCACGTCATCACCGCGGCCGAAAAAGCTGGTGCGCTCGGCGCTTTCCTTAGCGGCAGCGGGTCGACCATCGCTGCCGTCACCTTGACGAAGCCGCGGCAGATTGCCGAAGCAATGCATCGCAAGATTGAGAAATACGACGCCCGAACCGTTATTGTCTGCGCCGATAACCGCGGCGCCCGTCTTGTCCAATCATCGATCAGCAGTCACTAATCACTATTTTCATCATGGGTCGTCGGCTTGAGAACCTAGAACAGTTCGGGATCGACGTCGTCCTCGAGCGGCGACACGGCTTTCGCGCCGGTATTTTGCGCGGGATTCTCTATGCTCTTTCTTTTATTTACGAACGTCTCGTTCAACTCCGGCTTTATCTCTACCGCAAACGCGTTTTCCGCGAGCGCGCGCTCGGTTGTCTGGTTATCAGCATCGGGAACCTGACGGTCGGCGGCACGGGAAAGACCCCGATCGTCGAAAAATTCGCCCGGGCGCTCCAATCCGGTGGTCGCCGAGTCGCGATCTTGAGCCGCGGTTACAAAAGTGTTCCGCGCAAACGCAGTTGGCTCGATCGAATCAAAAAAAAAGATGTCGATCCGCCGCGTGTCGTCTCGGATGGAAAATCGTTACTGCTCGATTCGTTAGCTGCCGGCGATGAACCGTACATGCTGGCACATAATTTGAGAGACGTGATTGTCCTCGTAGACAAAGATCGCGTAAAAAGCGGTCGCTTCGCAATCGACAAATGGAACATCGATACATTGTTGCTCGATGATGGCTTGCAGTATCTGCATCTTAAACATCGGCTCGACATGGTGCTGGTGGATAGACAAGCGCCATTTGGCAACGAATTCCTGCTCCCCCGCGGCACTCTGCGTGAGTCACCTCGCAATCTGCGGCGTGCGAGCTACATCTTCATAACCAAAAATACGGGCGAACCTAATAACGCGCTCATTCAACGCATCCGGCATTTCAATCGCACCGCCGAGATCATCGAGTGCGCGCACAAACCGCTCTATCTTCAGAATGTTTATACCGGCGAACGACTGCCACTCGAGCGCCTGCGCGACGCATTCATCGGTTCGCTCTGTGGCATTGCCGTGCCGGATAGCTTTGAGGGCGGACTTAAAGCGCTGGGCGCGCATGTCGATCTTGCGAAACAATACATCGACCATCATTACTATACTGAAGCGGAGTTGCGGAGTTTTATCGGACGTTGCATCCGGCGCGATTTAGCCATGATCGTGACGACGGAGAAGGACGCGGTGCGCATGCCGCGCCTGCCGGAAGCCGACATGAAAGTGCCAATCTATTTCTTGCGCGTCGAGATCGAGATTCTGAGCGGCCACGAAAGCTGGGAACATTGCGTCGGGCGCATTTGTAAACCGCAGCCAATGCTCTCACCGGAACGGTTCTTTGCGTAAATTTGTCATTCCGAGCGAAGTCGAGGAATCTCTCAGTACATGTCCGATAAAGCCGAATTAGTCGTCGGAGATCGCAAGATTCAGGTTTCGAATCTTAGCAAGGTGCTTTACCCGAAAGTCGGATTCACCAAGGGGCAGGTGATTGACTATTATATCCGCATCGCGCCGGTGCTTTTGCCGCATCTGAAAGATCGGCCGCTCACCATGAAACGATATCCTGACGGCGTGGAGGGCGAATTCTTCTACGAAAAGAATTGCCCGACGCATCGACCGAAATGGGTGAAGACGGCCAAAGTCTGGAGCGAAAGCAACAACCGGATGATGAATTATTGTCTCGCCCAGGATTTGCCAACACTGGTCTGGGCGGCAAATCTCGCCGATCTCGAATTGCACACCTCGCTCGCGCGCAAACGCGATGTCGCGCGCCCGACCATGATGGTGTTCGATCTCGATCCCGGTGCGCCGGCCGACATCGTCCAATGCTGCCAGGTCGGGCTATGGCTACGCGGTCTGCTGACGAGAATGAAATTGAAAAGCTTCGCTAAAACGAGCGGCTCAAAGGGTCTTCAAGTCTATGTGCCGCTGAACACGGCCGTGACGTTCGATCAAACCAAAGATTTGTCGCGCTCTCTGGCTCAGCATCTTGAAACAGATCATGCCGATCTTGTCACATCGAATATGTCGAAAGCCGCCCGCAAAGGAAAAGTATTCGTCGATTGGAGCCAGAACGACGAACACAAAACCACTATCTGCGTTTATTCACTTCGC
>Ga0209801_1000221_pt1 | contig 39802 bp, 25 predicted proteins | sample GraSoiAngelo_127_FD_185884 | JGI IMG/M metagenome (GOLD analysis project Ga0209801, IMG submission 185884) | Grasslands soil microbial communities from the Angelo Coastal Reserve, California, USA - 14_0927_09_40cm (SPAdes) (version 2) | ecosystem: Environmental > Terrestrial > Soil > Grasslands ... | reverse complement strand
GCTGGTTGTGATTCTCGACAGGTGATCGAGATTTGGGGTGTAGAGGAAGTAAGTGCCTGGGGGCACAAGCGCGCTGTCGAGAATCACATCCAGCGACTCTCCACCACCCAGGGTTATGGAGCTGGTGGTGATGTAAAGGTTGTTGCCTGCCTGGTCGCGCAACAGCTTGGCGTTAAAACCCACCAATTGCATGGGAATGCCCAGTGAGGCCAGAGTTTGGTACTCGGTGACGTCCAGGTCAGCAATACGCAGCAGGGCCCTTTGGGGTGCGCCACCCAGACCGCCAGTCTTGCTGAGTGTGATCAGGGTAGGCAGGGGCTGCGAATACCGCGTCAGTCCATCCGAGTCCTCCGTCCCGATGGCATTCGACGTCGGGTCCTGGGTTGGTGCACTCGGACTGAGACCGGCATACCCCGGATTGGTGAGCGGAGCGCTGATCGTGTCGGGATAGCTGCGGCCATTCAGCAGGAAGTACTTGTCCTTCATGTCGGCGAACCCTTCCGGGTTGAAGGTCATGCCGACAAAGTGGAAGTTGGGATCGAAGCCGTGGATCTGGATGGGCACGTCGATGTCGTAGCGCGTGCTGCCATCGCCGTCGTCATAGGCATACTTGGCCCCCGCAACCTGAGTGGCGGTGTTAGGGAGGGGAATTGGGGCGGAGCAGAGAATATCGATGGAACCAGCAGTCGTACTGTATGTGTAGCCCGCCGCGGGAGCAGTCCCGGTACCCTGGCAGGCGGTGCGCAGATCACTTTGCATACCGGGCCCTGTCGCTGTACCGAACCCAGAGCTTCCCGGGGGAGCGCTACCAGCATCGGCATAATAAAGACTCGTGCCCGCCGGCTCACGGTTCTGCCGCGGTCGCACATAGAGCTGACCGACCATGCCCATCTGGAGGTGTTCGGGCGGGGTGATGTGGCAGTGCCAGAAGTAAGTGCCGGCATCAGGCGCTACATAGTAGTAAGTCGCGCTGCCGCCGATGTTGATCGCCCAGGTCGCATCCGGCACGCCATCGTAATAAGAGGATGCGTTCGGGTAGCCGTGGAAGTGGACCGTGTGCTCCTCGAACAGGTCCGGCCGCATGATCATGCCCACGTTGCTGAGAGTCAGGAAAAACTCGTCATCCTCGTCGAACGCCATCAAGGGCGCGGGAATGTTTCCGTTTAGCACCCCGATTTCCATGATGGTGCCGGGGTCGGCCACGGCGCCGTTCAGGCTATTGGCGCGCTTTGGGTCATACGACGGATCTGGGGTGTCACCCGGCGCCGCAGAGACGGCCGGCTGATTAGGCTCGTTGTAGTAATTGTTAAAGTCTGCGGCGAACAGAGTCCCAGGCTGACCATTCTTGATTAAGTCCATGCCGGAGAGAGGACCGAACGAAAACATGAAGATTTGGTTCCCATCCGCCATGGTGGAATAACCGTCGCCACCCGAAATTTCCTGGCACTTCACGGTGCCGCCGTTGAGCGTGTAGCTCAACGATTGCCCGCCCACCGTCTCCGCTGTAACCGCCGGCCCCGTGTAGGCAGGTTCTGCGGCTTCGGTCAAGGGAGTGCCGGGAGCGGAATTGGAAATAGCCGTAGGGTGTAAGGGTGTATTGGTTGGACACTGCACCCGGAAGGAACCACCCCCTTGAGCAGTGGTCCTGTTGCCGCCCGGGCCTGTCGGCCCGATGCCGACTCCGCCCACGCCGAGGGCCTGAGCACCTGCGATTCCCTTCGCAAGACAAACTAGAATTATGGGCAACCAAACCTGAAGAGACCTTCTCATGACTGTACCGCCTCCTTTTCGACTTGCCAGCGCATACACCGGCAGCTACGACTGAGAGTCTGCAGAGGCTGCGAGGAGAACACTCTGTTCTTTGAGTGTTCGCTCTTCACAGAACTGTTCGCCTTCCACCGAGCACTAAGCTTTAGCCCCACTAACGCAGGGGCACTGCAACTTCCGATCGGCACTGTTTGGGGGAATTACTACCGGCCCAGATGGGGATTCTGGCGCCTCGAAAACGAACCTTACTCTAGGGAGATGACAAGTTGCCGTCTACTCCCAAATGGGGTACGAGGCTAAAAATTCTTGTTCTGCTTAAGAAAGCAATCGCGCAAAACCAGCAGGTTCGGATCAGAGTTTTTTCCGTTAAGACTTCAGCTCGCCTTCTGAGGCTTCGCGCGTAATGGTTGGGTGGGTTAACTGAAGTGCTGCTCATCCGAACAACTCAAGATCCCTCTCGTGCGAACCAGCCCAAGGCTGTTCATTAACGAGACCAGCTGGCTCTGGCTGTGGACGTCGGTTTTGGAAAACAAACGCTTGAGGTGCATGCGGCCCGTCGAAACGCAAATACCAAGGTCATTGCAGCTCTCGGCGAGAGTCTTGCCTTCCATCAGCAGGCTGGCAAGACAGGCCTCCTTGGGAGTGAGTCCGTAGAGTTGACGGACTTCCACTTGAGCCGCTTGTCTGCTGTAGTCGGGATCCAAGATAAACACCAAAGCTGCGGACGCCGACAAGCCAAGCTTTGACGATGGCCCGTTGAAGCAGCGCAAAAGTAAGGTTACGGCCCTCTTCCCCGAAGGCCGCTGAACCAGCAGAGTCGCCCCGAAGATTCCTGGCGTTCCGAGGCTAACGCCTGCGGCAGCCCGCTGTCTGAGCTCAGCCAAGCTGGGACTACAACATCCGCGCGACGTACAAAGTTCGCCGCGGGCAGTCAGTTCAAGCCCGTCGCGAGAGGCAAGGATGTGATCTGCCGTCTGATTGGCGAACAACAACTGGCCGGAAGCGTTGGTGACCGCAGCACCAATACTGAGAGGATCGAGCGCCTTCAGAACCGCGCTCAGCAAGTCCGACGATAGATCCAGGAGCTGGGTGATCTCTTCAGTATATTTTTCTTCCATCCTAACAAGTGCTTCCTCGCAAGCTCTGAGATCCTCGCAGCCCCCCTCCGATTCCCGCACCCCGCAGATAGGACACTCGAAGTCCTCAGGCTTCTTGCTCGGCATTCTTAACCCACCAGAGAAAGCTGCCATAGGAGAATTCCTCCGTCGAACAATTCGTGTTGGCTTAGCGAATTACCTGGCTGCGCTGCTAATTGGGGAGGACTTAACAGCCTGAACGCAGGAGCGGGGGGATTGTTCCGGCTTCGCGGCTTCGATGATCGGCAAAAACACTTCGCGTTGCGCTAACCTGATCGGGCTTATCTCCGATGTTAGCGAATGCTGTTGCGCACTCTAGGATCGAGTTCCTAAGGGAGTCAAGATAGGCACCACTGAATTTGCGAGACTTTTGCAATCCATACACCAGTTGAGTCGCTTTACATATTGGTGCGTCGGGTAACATGCCGTGATACGCCCTAACCTCGACGAAAGCATCAGCACCCCTACCTGGCTCAAAATGAACCACGTGAGCAGGAGGGCGATCAGGCTGTGAAATCGAATGTTTTGGCTAGATGAAGACCTTGGGTTGGCCCAGGGATCTGCGGCACGGCAGACAGAACGAGGAGGTTGGCAGGTTGGTCGTTTCTTTCACGTCAACAGCTTAGTTTGTATGCATGCCCAATCCGGGCACGGCGCCGGGGGCTGCAGTGTGCCTGAGTATCTTTCATACCTGCCGAAACCGCCATTTCAACCGAATGATCGAATGATCATACAAAGGGAGTCCGCGAAGAGATCTCAGGACGCCGGCCACCGGTCTGCCCGCTCGTTTTTTGATCGCAGGCTGCTAGCTCAGCTTAGCTAAGCTAGCACTACCGCTCGACCCCATGAACTTGTATCCAACCCCACTAACCGTCACGATGAGCTCGGGGCGCTTGGGATTTGATTCCAACTTGTGACGGAGGCTACCGATATGGATGTCGACAGTACGAGTAAACGCAGTCGTGTCGTAGCCCCATACAAAACGCAAAAGTTCCACGCGAGGAACTGTGGTTCCCGGGCGTTCTACCAAGTAGCGTAGAAGCTGAAACTCTCGAGCGGTAAGGGATACGGGCTTGCCGTCTCGCGTGACCTCCGAGTGTCGAAGGTCGACGCGAATTGAACCAAACTCGTGAATGCCATGGCCCGCACGGATGGGGACACGCCGCAATAATGCTTCGACGCGAACAAGAAGTTCATCTGCCTCATAGGGTTTTGTAACGTAGTCATCTGCGCCAAGCTTAAGTCCCACGACTTTGTCAATGGTTCGATCGCGCACAGTTAGCATGAGAATAGGAGTGGCTAACCCCAGTTGCCGCAGGTCCCGGCAAAGATCGAGCCCATTGCGGTGCGGAAGCATGACGTCGAGGATAATCAAGTCGAAAGGTAGACTGGTTGCCTTCTCAAACCCTTCCTCCCCATCCTCAGCCGTATCAACGCTGTAGCCCTCGCTGCGCAGCCGAACCCCAAGTGCAGCCCTTAATGACTGTTCGTCTTCAACTAACAAAATACTCTGATTCATTCCTGGATCCCTAGATCAGCTTCGGAAGGCACGAATGGCGTTTCTGGATACAACTCACTCGCGATGCGTAAGTGCAGCGTGAAAATGCTGCCAACATCGACTTCACTCGTTACCGACAGTCTCCCTCCCAGCGCTTCCGCAATCCGCTTCGCAACAGCCAGCCCTAGGCCAGTCCCATGAATCTGGGCGTCCATGACCTTCGGGCTGCGATAGAACGGCTCGAAAATGTGCGGCAACTCCGAACTGCTAATGCCAATACCGTGATCTTGTACGCTGATCCAGACTTCTTTAGGTTGATTTCCCGTCCGACGAACTCCGGCCGAAATACTGATCCAGCGACTCCTCCCACTGTACTTGATCGCGTTCGCGATTAAGTCAGTTAGGCAATGAGAAAGCGCCGACAGATCGCCCATTACAAGGGGCAGGTCCGCCTCCACATGCTGCTCGAAATCGAACCCACCCTCATCAACCAGAACGGCTACATTCTTCGACACGCATTGAAGAATCTCCGAAACTTGTAGCGGGCGCAAGATGTAGCGCTTTTGGCTTTCCGTAGAAGCAAACAGCAGAATCTGATCTACCAAATCCTTCAGTTGACGAGCCTGGGCGGTGATGATCGATCCGTGTACCAATAAATCGGCTTTCCCCTCGATCAAACCGTCTCTGATGTTCTGCCCTGTAGAAAAGATGGCGGCGACCGGCGTAAGTAGCTCATGGGATACTGAGGTCACAAAATCCAACTGCAGCTTCGCCAATCTCTGCGCTCGTTGGCTAGCAATCACAACCAAGCCCATGCTGGCTGCGAGCAACAGGAGCACAAAGCCACCAATCATTAAGTTTCTGCGCCAGATTTTTGCCACAATCGCTTCGATTGGGCCCGTGCGATGTTGCAGAATGAGTATCCACGGGTCCTGATGAGAGGTGTATTGGATAACAGGAAACCAAACTGGGCTCGAAAACCTGTGCCATTCCGCTCTGGGTGCGGGCCTACCATTTTTGGCACTCAGCCACCGTTGGCCCTCGGCGCTTTCGGGCGAAGGCGAAAAAATGTTCATCGTTGAATCGGCTGCATCGATATCCTGGGATCCAAATCCAGGGTCGGAGGAATAAAATACCTGAGGCATCTGCCCTGTAGCGATGACCGCCAGCTTGTACTCACGTCCTTCTCCCTGGTCGAAATATCGTTTCGCAAGCTCTGGCAGAATCCGCTTTTGAATGGTGTTAGCGTTAAGTACGACTACTATCCAATCAACGCGGCTTTGACCACTTATCAACCGCTCGGGGAAGCCGGAGTGCCGGTGAGCGTGATGAATGATCGGATGAACGATCGCTGGAATGTTCGCATCGAACTGCCATCCCGTTTCTCCATTGCTGCGCAGCAAGTGCAATGCATTGCTCTGCAGCAAGTTCAATGGTGAGAGGTGGTCGCCGTCGGCAGGGCGTCGCTTGCCTGGTGAGTCGTGAAGCGCCCAGGCCCGTAGAGCTAGTGGAAGACTAGAGGAGTTCGCTTGCAGGCGAGCGAGCAAAGTCCGCAAGTTCGCGGGCACATTGGCATTCTCGATTGTGTCGGTATCTGCTCCCAAATGTAGCAACCGAGGTTTTTCGCTTTGACTTGTTACCCAGACATAGATGTTCTCAATCAAATCCGGATTAGAATAGATACTCTCGGCCGCGTCGTGATTGATTCCCGCGTGGCTCCATTCAGCGTAACGATGGGTAAAGTCCTCCCAGCTGTCGCGTTCCCCTGAATCGGGCCCGACCTGCAAAGCAATGCAGACGGTTGACAACTCGCCATAAAAATCAAGGCCCCAGTTCATCATTAATGACTGTAAATTACTCCCGGCGCGAATTTCGGCGGCAGTACTTAGCTGAATGTTCGAGCGGTACTGTAGAACTGCAACGATGCCCAAGAGCGCGGCCATGCCAGACAGAATGGCCCCCCAAAAGAGGGACGACGACGTGGAACCGACCTTGCGGATGCCTTCGGTTGCGGAGCTAGATGAGAGTCGCATAAAAACGTGAGCTAGGCTCGCCTGCCTGGGTGATTGTGGAGTTCGAGTTCCCCGGCCTCGCTGCGCCCGATCGGGACCGATCGATCAGCGTGCCGCATGACCTCAACTAAGGCGACCAATGCTGCTTGCAGCTCGGGCGAAACTTTCAGTTGGTCCACTTCGAGGAGGAACAATCCAGAGCTAGCAATCGGATTGTGTTCGAGCTTATACCTCTTGTCAAGGGACCAATTCAATGATGTTGACTCGGGTTCTTGTGGTCTATATTCCGATGTCAGCGCTCTTGGGCGAGGTCGCCGCCGAAGGTCGCCGTGGCGGTCCGCCTCCGTGTGAGCGAACGATTCATTCCGCCCGTCGCTCCAGCCTAGGCGCCGAATATGCGCAGCGGTGTCGTCAGTTACGGTTCCGTGTTTAGACCGGACTGCATCTCTCATTCTGCTTCGTCGACGGGTGGCTTGCCCCAATCGGATCCAATTCATCAGCCATCACCAAACCGGGCGGCATTGCTCATAACTTACTACTTCAATTGGTGCCCGATTTCCTTCCATCGCTGTCCTGCAAACCGGCGCAGATTTGCGATGAAGGATGCGTATTCGCACTGATTCACAGCCAACACGAGTTCTTTATCAGTACTGCCCTCACTCCAAAGCAGTCGGACGGCACGATGCCTGTTGAAATGCACGACAGCCCGCAAAATCGGTCCCGGAGAGGTGGCCCATGCGATAAACGCCCCAGGCCGAGGAGCAGAATTGGCCATTGGCATTAGGGACTTGGCATAGCCGCAGCCGGATCGCGGCGTGCTTTGCAGTAAATCGGAGCCCTTCTCTGCCCGGGGATCCCAGTAAATCGCGCGTAATTGATCCAGTGTAACGGTGAAGAGTGGAGCTGCCTGTTTGGAAGTCTTGCGCAATTGATCTGCAGAAATGCTGGCGGGTGGAAGTGTCTTATGTGCAGTTTCCTCCGGCACAAACGCGACCTTGAGCCACTCGAACCGCTTTAGGTCGAACGAGCCGGAACTGTATCTCACGTCCCAGTTTGGTCGGGGATAGCTTGGGCTGTTTTCAGTGCCTGTCGACCTGTAGTTCTGCACAGAATCTGCCCTTCCGTGTCGCTCGGACACAGCCATCGCGGCTGACAGCATGAAACCGACAATCAGCACGCTAAAACGCATTCGTCTCCTCATGGCACCAGCAGTCGTCCCACGGCGGCCTCCAGCTGCGCGAGGTTCGTCATGTATGCTGCGAGTTGTTGGCGATATGCCAGTTGCGTCGTGCGGTACGTCCGCTCTGCATCCAAGAAGTCAAGAATCGAAGCTGCTCCGTTCCGAAACGAGAATTCTTCAATATCAAGCGATTCCTTGGCGCGTGACAAATAGGTTTCCTCGTAAAGGCGGACCCGCTCGCGACTCGATTCGAAGGAGGCATAAGCGGTCTCGACATCCTGCAGGACTTGGTTACGGGCCGCCTGGAGGAGAAAGTCCGCCCTGAGCTGTTCGGACCTGGTGCGTGCGATCTCTCCCTGATTGCGGTTGAAAAGCGGGATCGAGAATGAAGCAATACCCAGTCCCATAGCGTTCGGGATGCCGCCTTTGGGGTAAAACGGCTGAAACCAGCTCGGCCCACCAAGTTCATTCCCCGTATGCAGAAAAGACGTGCCAAAGGTCGGGTCGGGCCAGCGATTGGCCTTCGCCAGACGCAGGTCAGCCAAGGACTTTTCGCGGCTGGTCTCGGAGGATTTCAGGTCCGGACGGCTGGACAGAGCGAGCTGCTCGAGTTCCGACAGGCTCTTTTCCAGCGCAATGGCGCGCAGGTCTCCTTGAACATCGAAGTTCTGGGGAAGATTGGGGGGCCCCACCAAGGCTCGGAGCGTTGCTTTGGCGGTCTTCAAGGCCAGGGTTGCATCGTCTACATCGGTCTGAAATTGCAGCGTTTGAAGCTCGATTTTAAGGAAGGTCCCGCGAGAGATGGCTCCCTGTTGGAGCATTAGGCGGTTAAGCTCGATAGCCTTCTGATAATCCGCGAGATTTTTCTGGGCAAAATCGATATCGGATTTGGCTAACAGGGCGGCGACAAAGGCCTGTCGCAGGCTGAAAACGAGGGTGCGGCGGGCATTCGCGAAATCAGTTTCGGCGATCGATGTACCCAAGCGCGCACTTTGCAGCCGGGCGGGGCGTTTCCCTGCGATTTCCAACTCCTGATAAATGCCGATCGTCGCGGAAGTGGTGTCATTTTGAAATTGTGGATTCGGCCGCAGGCCAGCCGTGACCTCGGCGGCGCGACTGGACTCGATGCTCTGCGCCTGTGCCTCGAGAGTCGGATTGGTGATCAAGAATTTGTCGCGAATCTGCTCCCAGGTGAAGCTCGGCTGCTGAGCCAAGGCTGCCCCGCAAAGAGAGCCAGCAGTAACTGCAGTTAAGGCGAAAAATCTGCCGGAGCGCACACAGAGCGCAGGTAGTCGATTCAGCACGTTCTGCAACCTCCTCACATTTCCGTGGCCTCGCTGGTAACCAAGCCGAGGCTCGCTATGACGGGAATCACAATCAGAATGGCCAGCGAGGTGGTAATCATTCCGCCAACGACAACCCGCGCCAGGGGTTGCTGTGCCTGGGCCCCAATCCCATGTGAAAGCGCGGCAGGCAGCAGGCCTAGACCGGCAGCCAAACAGGCCATCAGCACAGCCCGCATTTCACCGACACTGGCGCGAATGATGGAGTGCTGAATACCGTGCTCGTGCGCTTCGGCGCGGCGGATGCCAGCCACGAAGACCAAGCCGCCCAGAGTCGCAACGCCAATCACCGACGCAAAACCAACCGCGGCAGAAATGCTGAAGGGTGTGTGTGAGACGAGCAGGGCCAGTACACCTCCAGCGACCCCGAAGGGGAGTACCGAGAGCACGGCCAATGCGTTGCGTATGGAATTGAATGAGAGGTAGAGCAGAGCGAGGATCATGCCGACAGTGATCGGAATAATGATCGCGAGCCGCTGCTGCTCCTTACGCAGGCTGTCGTACTCGCCGGCCCATTCGTCGTGATAGCCCTCGGGCAGGCGAACTGAGCGTGAAAGCTTCGATTGAACCTCCTGGATGGTTCCCGCTAGGTCGCGGCCCCGCACGCTAAATTTGATCGGGATATAGCGGCGGCCGTTCTCGCGATAGACCATGAAGGCCCCTTCGCGGAAGCCGATTTCCGCCACTTGTCCCAGCGGCACCCGGTTGCCATCCGGAGTGGACAGGAGAATGTTCTTCATGGCTTCCGGGTTCTGGCGATACTCCGGCTTGTAACGAACCACGAAATCAAACCGGCGGTCGCCTTCCAGAATCTGGGTTGCCGCCGCGCCGCCAATGGCGGCTTGCACCGCCGCATTCGGCTGTCCGGTCTCCCTGAAAACTGCGAGGTCGGTAATGCCGGGAACCGTTGCCATTGCATCCTGGATTCGGGCAGCCGTTTTTGCCAAGACGTCGATGTCGTCGCCGAAGAGCTTGAGAGAGTTCTCGCCTTTGACGCCCGACATGGCCTCTTCGACGTTGTCCTGGATATTCTGGGAGAAGTTGAAGGCCACTCCGGGATAGCGTCCGAGGGCGTCATTCATCTTCTGGATAAGTTCGTCCTTGCTGCGGGCTGTTTTCCAGGAAGATTGCGGTTTCAAGTCCACCTGAAACTCGACGTTATTGAAGGTTGTCGTGTCGGTGCCGTCGTCGGGTCTGCCCACCTGCGATACGACCTGCTCGACTTCGGGAAACGATTGCAGAGTCCCACGCATCTCGTCCGCCAGATGCGCGGCGTAGCCGAACGAGACATCCTGCGGGAGGGTGGCGCGAATCCAGAGATTTCCCTCCTCGAGCTTCGGCATGAATTCGCCGCCAATTACCCAAAAGAGGGCCAGCGAGGTCAGCAAGAAGACAACAGCAACGGGAATCACAAACTTGCGGTGCCGCATCCCGCGAATGAGCAATCGCTCGTAGCGGTGCTTCAGCCAACGCACCAAACGAGTGTCGGCCGCGTGGCCAGCACGAACCGCATGGCGGTAAGACGCCAGCACCGGCGCAAACAGCAAAGCGAAAATCAAGGCGCCGGTTAGTGCAAAGCCGTACGTCACTGACATGGGCGCAAAAATCCGTCCGGGCACGCCCTGCATCGTAAACAGCGGGATGAAGGCAACAAGAATGATGAGGGTAGAGAACAGGACGGGCTTGGCTGCTTCCGCAGTGGCTTCGGCGATCAGATCAAGCCGGTCTTCCTCGCTTGTGGCTTCGTGCATGCGCCGATAGATGTTTTCCAGCACGACAATGGCAGAATCGACGATGATGCCGAAATCGATTGCCCCGATGGATATCAGATTCGCGGAACGACCGGTGCCTGACATAAGCCCAAAGGCGAACAGCACGGCAAAGGGGATCGTCAGCGCAGTTACCAATGCAAGCGGCACATCACCAAGAAAGACGAGAAGCAGCAGCGTAACCAGCAATAATCCGGTCAGCACGACATGCCGCACGGTTTCCGTCGTGGTGTTGATTAGCGATGTGCGGTCATAGATCGGGGCAACCTTCATGCCGCGAAGAAGAAGTCCTCCATTCAGGGCGCGAATCTTGTTTCTCAGGCCTTCGAGAGCGGGCAGGGATTGCTCTCCGCGCTGCAACAGCACGGTGCCTTTCACGATATTGCTCTCGCCGTTTCGTCCTACGCGGCCGAGAGGCGGCTGGTAGCCTTCGTGCACATCTGCAACGTCGCGGAGGAAGATTGGCGCGCCGTTGCGCTCGGCAATTAGTACAGCGCCCATCTCAGAAACGTTTTTGAGCAGTCCCAGACCCCGCACGTTCACGTTTTGCGCACCCACTTCCAGGTAATTGCCCCCTGCGTTCTGATTGCTCGCCCCCACTGCCGAGAGCACCTGCGGAAGAGTGAGGTTGTATTCGAGCAGCTTTTGCGGGTCGATCTCTGCCTGATATTGCTTTGTAGTACCACCGAAAGTGGTGACGTCAACGATGCCCGGCACCTGCTTCAGCTCGCGGCGGACAAACCAGTCCTGTGTGGCCTTGATTTCATTCAAGCCATAACCTTCGCCCTTGAGCTGGTAGCGGTAGATTTCGCCGACGGCCGACCAAGGCGAGAGCTGCGGCTGCAGGTTCTGCGGAAGGGTTACGGTTTGCAGGCGATTGAGGACCTCCTGTCGGTCCCGGAAGTAATCGGAGTCGAAATCGAAGTACAGCTTCACATCGCTGAGCCCGAAAAGGCTGACCGATCGCACGTACTGCAGCCGTGGCATTCCATTCAGGGCGGTTTCAATCGGGACCGTGACCTGCTGTTCCATCTGCTCGGCCGACCAGGACGGGTTCTGGGTGATGACGTCCACCAGGGGTGGCGAGGGATCGGGGTAGGCTTCGATGTCGAGCCGCAGAATTGCCCAAGTTCCAGCGGCCAGCCAAGCCGCCATGCCGATCAGAGCGATCACCCGATAGCGGAGAACGGCGCGGATCAAGCCGTGCATCACTCGGGTGGCCCTCCCTTGAGAAGCTCGGCGCCATCCGCCGCGACTTCCTCGCCGGCGCGCAAGCCGCTCAGAATCTCGACATTTCCATCGACCGTCTGCCCAACCGTCACCGTCCGCTGTTCCGGCTTACCACCGTTATTTACAAAGACCGTGCTCGCATTACCTTCGCGAATGATCGCTGCTGCGGGAGCGACCAGCGCCTCATGCGTGCCTGCCTTCACATGAATGGTCCCGAACATCTCGGGTTTGAGGCGTTGATCGCGATTGGGAAGACCAACCCGCGCTTTTAGACTTCGGGTTGTCGGATCGAGAGCCCCAGAAATAGAGTCAATGCGACCGGTCCATTGCTGGCCGGGATAGGCCTGTAGCGTGGCAGTGACCTGCTTGCCAGGCCGCACCTTGGCGACATCTTTTTCATAAACGTCACCCACGATCCAGACCGTTTTAAGGTCGGCGATGGTGATCAACGGATTCGCCGATTCGAGGGATTTGGAGAACTCGCCAGGCGCAGCACTGACATCCAGCACTACGCCGCTATCGGGAGAAATCAGCGTCACACGATCCGTTGTCGCCGAAGAAGTGACGTTTAGCATGTCAAGCCGTTGCTTGGCCCGAGAGAGTTCCGCGCGGTCAGCATCCGCTTGAGCACGCGCGTCGATGTAATCCTTTTCGGCGGCAGCGCCACGGTCGAAGAGGATCTTCTGCCGTTCCATGGCTCGGGTTGCACGCTCCGCTTCGATGTTGGCTTTCGCAAAATCCGACTGCGCACTGGCAACATCGGAGCTGCTTAAACTGGCAACCGCTTGTCCACGGCGGACGTGGTCACCCGGCTTGACGTCGATCGAGAGAACACGGCCACTTGCGGGAGGGAAAATGCGTACGACCTTCGTGGGGTCAGCCTGTACTTTTGCCGCGAGATCGAGTGTCTCGGAAACCGTTTGTTGCACGACCTTTACATAGCGAACAGGGCTTTCAATCGTTTGACCTCTAGGAGGGTCCTTGGCAGGGTCGTGCGTAGCAGACTGACCGCAACCGACGAGGGACGCCAACACGCATAGCCCAGTAAGGGCGAACGCACTAGACAGATGAAATATTCGATCTGGCATCATCATCAATTCTTTTCGAGAGCCCCGGTCACGGAAACTGACCGGCGGTGGTGAGCAGCACTCCCCTCAAACGCGGTTCCCAGTAAAGCCAAGAGGAGTCCCGACACCGCAGGGACGACACGCGGCACCATAGCTTCTAGCGAGATTAAGAGAGAGGAGGCGCTCGGGAAGAATTAGGAGAAAAGGCAGGAGATGCCGGCGCGAACGGTGCAAGCAAAGCCTTAAGATCACCCACTCGGAAATCGCGACGTGTTAAAGAATGAGCTGTCAGAATGCCGAGCTGAGGATCACGCTGTGGGCCCAAACAAACCGCCGGACAATCGGGCTGGGAAGAAGAAGACGCCTCCAGCCGTTCGCCATTCGCGGTGCTAGGGGATGGGAAGTCTTCAATTCGACCCCTATGAAAACCACCGCGCCCGTCATTCAGCCAAACGAAAAGACGCTTATGGGTCAAGGGGTGCTCGACGATAACGTCCGTCGCGCCGTCTTTGTTGACGTCCCAAGCTGTTACCGCCAGGGTGGTTTCGGCGGAGGAGAAGGCGAGGTCGGTATTGTTGCTGCCCGAAAAGTGAAGTTCTATGTGGAAGCTGTTGTTACCGGACACTCGCCCAGAATCCACAAGCACGGCTCCGTCCGGCTTGTGATCATTATCGAAGTCGGCGACGGCGAGCTTCCGTTCCATCATCAGGCCAACGCTCGTCAGTGAAGCCTGATTTGCCCGCGTCAGTGAGCCGTCAAGCCCGTCTTGTGCGCAGAGCCAAGGCGCTGGTAGAAGCAGCGCGCCTGCCATCACTAGCTTGACGCAAAACGATTGTCCCTTCATCTTCGTAGAGTCTTGAGTATAACGTGACGCGTCAGAGGTCGTTATCAGCTAGGAATCGGCCGTCGCCGTTGACTTCCGACAACTGCAAGACGTAATCGGATTGTCCTGAAGGTCATCCCTCTTGTCAAGAGGCGTAGGGTTCTGGATTTGCGATCATTGCCTCCTGAAAACGGCTTTATGGGTAACTCCAGCAGACCATGTCACGGGAGAGAGGGGCTCTGTCCTCGCGGACGGACCCTTCCTGCAGTCCAACACGGGCAATTTGATGGACAAGAGCAGGACTGAGGGTCCGGGGTGATGATCAGGCAACCTTCCACGTTGGCCGCGGATCAGACCAGCGGAGAACCGCGTTTAAATAGAGGTTACATTGGCGCTCGGCACGAGCGTGTCGGGTTTACAAAGTTTTGCATTCCTTTACGGACTCTTTACCTCGAACCGGTCTCTTGGTAGCTACCATCAATTCGGAGCTCCCCAACGTGAATCGATTGACATGGCTGGTCTGTGGGATTGTTCTCCTCATGAGTCCCACGGTCGCTCTGGCCCAGCGCCGAGGAGGACACGGAGGAGGTGGAGGGCGCCCTCCAACGGGGACGTCCAACACCGACGACCTGAAGGACTTCAAGCGGGCGATTGCACTCCAAGCCACTCCAGACCAGGTGATCCAGTTCCAGCGATTGACCAAGAGCACCAAGGCTGCCCGAAGAGGCGCGCAAGATCTTCTGCAGGTTGCTGAAAACGCAAGCCACCCTGATTTATTCCACGACACCAATCCCTTAACTAGCGCGCTGGAAGAAGCCCAGACTGACAATGAGCGATTTTTGCAGAGCTTTTCGGCGGTGCAGAAGTCTGGGTTAAAAGGCGAAATTAAGAAGCTAGGCAAAGCGAATTCCCAAGTCACGAAACAGAGCAAGGTTCTTACCCGGGGGCTAGGACACTCGGGGATCGACGGCAAGCAGATTGCTGGCGTCGCAGAAAAACTTGATAAGGCACTTGGCCAATTCCAGACCAGGCAGCTTGCCGTTGGCAGTGAAATGGGGATTCAGGACAAGGGAAGGTCCGAGTGATCGGATTGTTGACCAGGCAACGGCCTGCAGGACCCGCTAACGTCGTTCGCGCGCGACGGCCAAGAAATTTGCTAAATCACTCTACTCCGCGACAGCGATCTGCGCACTGGCTCAGCCTCGCCTGTCAGACTCTGGGACTGGTCTGCCTCCTCCTGGCCGATCGGGCGGCGCAGGGTCAAGATCCGGCCCCTGTTACTACGATGCCGGTCGACGTCAAAGTGGTCACACTGCCCGTCACTGTTCGCGACAAGCACGGCCAGATCGTCCGCAATCTGACCAAGGACGATTTCCTGCTCGCGGAAGATGGTCACGCGCAAGCGATTCGCTACTTTGCGCAGGAATCCCACCTCCCGCTCACGCTCGGCTTGCTCGTCGACACCAGCCTAAGTGAGCGGAATGTTCTGGATGAGGAGCGAACTGCCAGCAAGAGTTTTCTGGATCAAATGCTCACCACCGCGAAGGACCAGGCCTTCCTCATCCATTTTGACCGCGAGGTGGAGTTGCTCCAGGACCTCACTTCCTCACGAGACAAATTACAGTCCGCCTTGGTGTTGCTGCAAACTTCCCATTACGACCGGGACAGTGGGGGTGGAGGCGGATCGTCGCCCGATTCTCACCCTGGCGGTTCGCGCCGGATGCACGGCGGAGGGGGGACCTTGCTTTACGATGCCGTTTTCCTGGCCTCCGACGAACTGATGAAGAAGCAGCAGGGTCGAAAAGCGCTCATTATCCTCTCGGACGGAGTTGACCGAGGTAGTAAGGAATCCCTGCTGAGCGCCATTGAGGCGGTGCAACGGGCCGACACCGTGGTCTACAAAGATGGGTCACGCGGCGGCAGCGACTTCCTCGCCGCCGATCTCGCGCACCAGATTTCGGCCGGTTACACGCATGCTCCATCCTCTGGGAAAGTATTCTTTACCAAGAGACGGTGCTAGTAAAGAGTTCTTTTCTAGCACAATCAGCTACTAAAGGGAGAGTGCCGAATCCAAGTTCGAAAATCGTGACCAAAATTTCGCCCGTGTGATCTCAAGAACTTATGGACGTACCCATACAGCACTCTAGAACCAATCTCTTGCTTTGCTGATGTAATCGTGCCCTCATTAATTCCGCAGCGCACGGAACAATGACAGCCCCACGACGTACCCGCGCTCAAGTCAGTCCTGTCTAGAGGCACGAGGAATCGTATGAAGAACACGCTTCTCGGTGCTCCTGCTTTTGCCGCCAGGCATCGCCAGATCGCGTTGGTCTCCGGACCGCGACAGGTGGGCAAGACTACGACGTGCCGGTCGATGCAGAACTTTTCTGCACCAAAATTCGGCTACCTTCGCCCACTGCATGAAGCCGGTCAGAGCCCCTATCACTGAATGTGGAGTATAATGTGGAACAGGTTCGACAGTATGGAAATCATCCAGATTGTTCTCGACAGAAAGCTCTTGCAGGCTGCCGACCAAGCCGCGCGGCGGACGAAGCGGAATCGGTCCGCCTTGGTACGCGACGCCCTACGAGAGCACCTGCGGAGGCTAGAAGTCTGTGCTAGAGAACAACGCGACCGTCAGGGCTATTCCAGGCGGCCCCAGGCAACCGATGAATCCCTTGCTTGGGAAGCGGAGGCAGCGTGGCCGGCAGAATAGCCCGAGGGGACGTCCGACTCTATCAGTTCGCTCCGCCGGGCAAGAAGAGACCCGTGGTCGTGCTAACCCGCGACAGCGCCATCGCTTATCTCTCTAATGTCACCGTTGCCCCTGTAACGTCCGCGATCCGTGACGTACCCTCCGAGGTAGTTCTGAGCGAAGATGATGGCATGAAAGCGCCGTGTGCAGTAAACCTGCACAATACGATCACCGTTTCTCAGAATCGATTGGGCCGACGGGTTGCGCAGCTGAGTTCCTTGCGAATGGCGGAAGTCTGCGCCGCTTTGCGCTTCTCGCTCGGGTCGGATTTGAGTCAACTCTAGCCGAAACTGCCCTCACTGCCCCCTTTAGGCCGGCCCAAGTTCGAAAATCGTTTGCCAGGACCGACCAATCCTTTCAACTTGCGGGTGAGAAGATGGGCGGAGGGCTGTAGCGAGTCAAAAAAGAGGCACACGCGAAAGCGCGTGTGCCATAAGAGCGCAGAAAGATAAACTCTTCAGTGCACGTTCCCGACAACCGTGTCCTGGTTGGGGGTCGTCGTTCCGGGATTTCCGCGGAAGTCGGTCCAGACCGTGTGTGCTCCGCCGGCTGGATCCACGGCAACGCCAGTATAGTCGCCGATGAAGCTGCCAGAGAATTCGATGTACGGGTTGGACGACTGGGTTGAGACTCGGGTCTCGCTCGCATATCTGTCCGTCGAGCTGCTGAACGCGTAGTCGAGGCACACCGGGACCGTGTCGATGTAGTGAGGGGCAGACGCCGGGTAGCCGGCATCGCTGGTATCCAGGAACGCTCGCTGACAGGTGTGGTCGGACGAGGTTGGAACCGGCGAGTAATCGCGAGTGTAATAGCCGACCACGATGCGGCCGGCGTTGGCTCCCGCCGCGGGGTACGCCTTGTCGTTCGGGCCGGATGTAATGAACGTCGGGGCCGTCCAGGTGGTTCCGTCGGTCGAGGTAATGAGCTTCACCTGGTTGTTGGTGCTTCCCGAGAATGAGGACGCCCCCGCCGCGCAGCCAGGGTTCAACTGGTCATCTGCCCAGGCGATCGCCAGGGTGCCCGTGGTCGGGTCGATGGCAAGGGAGGGGAAGCTGCTGAGGCGGAACTGCTCGAAGCTGAGCCGTGGGAGGCCTTGGGCCACATTCAGCGGATAGCACCCGATGTCGTCGTAAACGCGTACAAGTTCGGTATTGGTGAAGGTGCGTCCGCCGTCAGTCGAGCGCGCAAGCACGATCTGATCCCGCGAAACATTGCTGGCCTGGTTGCCCTCGTAAGCCACGTAAATGGTCCCATCGGGCGCAACCGCCGGCGCCGAGCCCTGGTCGAAGGGATGGGCGGCATCGCTGACCTGGATCGGGTCAGACCAGGTGACGCCGTAATCATGCGACACAGCCATCACGATGTTCGAAGAAAGGTAGCCGCGCGGCCGGTTGAACTTGAACAGCGTCCAGGTAACGTACACGTTGCCGTTGGTTCCGGCCGCGACCCACTCCTTGTCATTGAAGAAGGTGTTAGCGTCTTCGTAGTGGACCATGACCGGCACGCCCCAGGTAGTGCCGCCGTCGTGCGAAACACTGACCGCAATCCCGCTGGGAGTGCGATTCAGGAAGCTGAAATTGTAGACGAGCGCGGAATAGTAGAGGGTGCCATCCGGAGCAAAGGCCAGGACCGGATCGCCGCCCGCACTCACATGCTTGAACAAGCCGCTGGCCTGGGCAGCGGGAGCGTATCCTGGAAGGACCACATTGGTGAAGGTCGCGCCGCCATCGTTGCTGACGTAAACCTGTGCGCTGAAGCCGGAACGGTAGTCGTTGGCGGAGGTCACGATGTTCTGGCTGTTGGTTGGGTTGATGACAATGTTCTGCTCGTTTTGCGGCTGGTAGCACTGGGTGCCGTCAACCAGCGTGAACAGTTCGTCGTTCACGATGGTATCGGTATTGGCGGCTGTGAATGCTGAAAACAGCGATGTGGAGGTGAAAGGCGCACGCCGGCACAGCGAAAAAAAGGTAAGGGCATTGGGGTCCGGATGGCTGGCGACGGCGGCCTCAAAATCGTTGGGGAAGAACAGAGAATCGTCTTTTCCCTGGCTCCTGTCCGGGCCCAGGGCCTTGAAATGATCTCTCGTCTGTGCCGCTTGCGCCATCGGGGAGAAGGCCACGGCTACGACCAGAACTGAGACGACAACCCACATGGATTTGCGCATCGTTAAGTCCTCCTGGCGGCAGTAAGGTGCAGACCCTGGCTTCGGCCGTGGATCACTCAGAAGAAGCACGGCGAGCCTGCTTCAGTCTGGCGAATGCAGTTCCCGCGGAAGGGGAACTTCTGGCCTCACCCTGAAAACCTGCTGATTGTACAACAACCGCGACGCTGAAAGGGGCGCCGGGCAAGGGTCAGAGGCTATTCGAACTGGGTGCCCCCAACCGTTCGCGGTTTTCAAACCGTGGGAATCGCGAATCTCAGAGCGATGCGGAGATAGACCGGGCAGCGCGGGAACAGGCCCAAGTTCGAAAATCTGCCAGGGCCGACCACTTCCCAACGGTTGCCTTCTTTTCAGCAGTTTGCTGACTACGCATTCGTCATTACGAACTGGAATACTGGAACTAACGCTTGAACCAAAAAAGCAGAATTCCATAACCCACGCCAGCGGGATCTGTCGCGCGCGCGCTCTGGAACGCCATGAAGCGGCCGTCGGTTGCGATCACCGGATTGGACGCCTTTCCTCCTTCGTAGTCGTTGAAGTGCGTTAGCCGAGTGAAATCTTTTCCGGTTCCATCGAGCCTGAGCTTCCAGATATCAATATTCCCCGATCCTCGTTGCCCACCGAGTTGTTCGCACTGGCGATCCGCCTCAACCGCTGTGTGGGCGCCATCGGGAAAGACTCCTTCGGCTTCATTGTAGGTGCCGGGAGCCTTCGAAAAGTTCGTGACTTCACCCGTCTGCAAGTCGATGCCCATCACCGATGCGCGCCCTTCAGGTTCGTAGCAGGTAAAAGTCATCTTGCGGTCGTTGTCGTAGAAATCCTGGCCTTCGATGATGCAGCTTCGATCTTTGCTTTCATAGACCACTTTCTTATTGATCAGCTTCGGTGTGGCGGAGAGGTCGAGGTCAGCCACGATCAGGCGAGAAGCTTCGGGGGCAAGGTCCGGGGCCTGCACGGCCGTCTGCGAGAACCCAAGTTTCAGAGTCCTCTTGGAAACTGCCGCGCCTTCACTCATTTTCTGATCGAGTTTGATAGGCCTCGATCCACGTTCTTTGCTGAGGTACCAAAGCTCGTTATCGCGGGTACGGCTGATATGGGTATTTTCAAAGTGGTCAGGGCCGATGAGGAGATAGTCTCCGGTGACCAGGTGCATCACCCGGAGGAAAGCCGCCGCAGGTACATTGCAGGTGAGGCATTGAATGACGCGGGATTTGAGGTCAATCACCATGGCGTCTCCGAAGCTCTTTGCCATGAACGCCACGCGCTGGTTGTCCGGAGAGATGTCAGCGCGCTCTCCAAAATGCGTGAGAACTTCGATGTTCGAGGGTAAGTGTTGTAGTGGATCCTCTGGAGATCTTTGGCCCAAAGGTAGCATCAAGCAAAAAGACAGGATGACGGCCAAGGTTCGCACCTAGAAATCGTATCATCCACGCAGCACCGGTGCCGTGGTGGCTCATTACGGGCCCGCTCAATTGCGGGTTCAGAAGTGCCACTGAAGAGTCAGGTTCGAATCCCAGCTATTTCAGCAGAAAAGTTCGAGAATCATCTGCTGTCGCGTTGGGGAGAGCTTGGAAGGGGAGGAACTGAGAATGAGTCAGTGAAACCTCTTATTGCAGTCCAGCGGGTGGAAGTCCCGGGTAGCGGCCGACAAGGCTGCAAGTCTCCAAGTCTAGGAGGTGAAAATCCTTCGCCGTCAGTTGCCTGATTCAGACGGCTAGCATGCCCGATGCACGCAACGGTAACGATGCGTGGTCTGCTCGCGTGGAAAAGTCACGGCTGCCCTGCGCCTTGTAGGAGCACCGGTAGGGGAGACCTGGGTGGCGAGCAAACCAGGAGGCCGGAACGTAAGGAATAGCGACGATCTCGAAACAGGCCGCACGAAGTCTCTTTGCGGGGCGATTCGGGGAAGCCGACCCATGGGCGGGACTTGGGGAAGGCCGACGAGGTAGGGGAAGGAACAGGCATATGCACCCTGCCACCCGACGGGATCAATGGCTCAAGCATCCTGGGAAAGACTTGCAGAGATAACGTCGGGAAGAACCGGTTCCCAGCAGAGGATCGCAGCAACCTGCAAGGACCTTGGGAGATAAGTACGGATACGCGAATTCCGGAGGAGGGAACTGGTTTGGCGCATGAGCTCGTAAGAGCAAGGAAGAAGGGGTAACGCCCTTCGAGGTGGCGCTGGACACCACCCTGTCATAAGTAACGCTTGTGACGGGCAAAGGAGCTCTGGGCACTTGGCGGTCCTAGCATGGTCAACGACGCAAGTCGGAGGAGCCATGATTCTAAGGACGAGCTGCGAGGTCCTCGTATTTCGGTTCGAAGTAGCGATCCTGGACTGTGCGGGAACGCGAACCCCAAACCGGACGTTCCGCGCCAGTCAGTCGGCTCAGATTCGCATATCCAGGCCCGGACGGACCAGTTTGTTCTGACCGGGAGAGTGGATTAGAGGACACTCTACACTGAGTTCTTGCGGAGCACAGATCCCCAAGTCTCAACCGACAACAGCAATCTGATGTATGCGGCCGAGCTAGGTGATGCGGAAAGACGGTGTTCTCTAGCGCGAGCCGATAATCCCATCGCGATCCCCCGTCCATCTCAATCCAGAAATTCTTTGTATGCAGTTCGTATACCAGATGGTGGTGCGCCTGCGTCGGCGTCGCTGCCTAAAGGACTCGTGAATTGCTGGCGAGCTGGAGTACCTTGTCTTTGGAAATGAAAATGTGTTCCTGCATGGCCTGGCGCGCTCGCTCCGAATCGCGCGCCTGAATCGCGTCCAGGATCGCGGCGTGCTCTTTGGCGGGAGACTCACCGTAGTAATCGATGTCGATTGCAGCGAACATGATCCGTTCCATCTGGCAGCGGACCGCGCGCACCGCGTTCACCAGCAACTGATTGCGTGTGAGTTGCGCCAAGGCAAGGTGGAAAGCGGTATCCGCCTCGATGAACCGCTCGTAGCTGGGGCGGTCATTCTTCTCGAAGTGAATTTGGCCGAGCCGCCGCATCTCGTCGAGTGCGGCCTGATCTCCGCCTTTGCGCGCCGCCAGTTCCGCGCAAGCTCCCTCCAGTGCGGCGCGATATTCGTAGAGCTCGTTCAATTCATTGATGGTTACATGCCGGACAAAGTAGCCACGGTTGGGAACGATGCGCAGCAGGTTCTCTTGCTGAAGCCGGACCGCCGCTTCCCGCACGGGCGTCCGGCTCCCCCGGTAACGTTTGGCGAGCATCTTTTCGGTCAATGCTTCGCCGGACTGAAAGACCCCGGTGATAATATCGCGCTTCAACGCCTGGTACACCCTGTTGCCCAAAGACGCAGCGCCATTGCCGTGGGCGCTGGTCGTCAGCCCCGCAGGGATCGCCGAACCGGTACTCTGCGAACGGCGGGCGCGCGCGATCGCGGAATTCGCCGTGCGAACCTTAGTTCTCACTTCACTTCTCCTTAAATGACCTGAAGGCTGGCGCGTTGAATTCTGTTACGTAAGACACATCTGATGCGGCTGAAATGGAATACAGATTGTATATTCGAAGTGGCGAACTCGTATACAATTTTAGGAGACATGATGCTCTCGGATTCGCAGATCTCGGCTGTCCGCGCGCGATTTCCCATCTTCCGCCGCGCGGTCTATTTGAATTCGTGCTCCCAAGGCGCGTTATCCGATGCGGTTGAATCGAGTATGCACGAACTGCTCGAAACGTGGGGCCGTCTGGGATCGCCATGGGATCTCTGGGTCGAACACTATGAGACTGCGCGCCGCGAGTTTGCCGCGTTTCTCGGAGCCGAACCGGAGGAGGTCGCCATCGCAGGGAGCGTCTCTGCAGGCATCAGCAGTCTTGCCACTGCGTTCGACTTCCATGACAGGAAGTCCGTAGTGATGGGCGAATTCGAGTTCCCTACCATGGGTCACATCTGGCTGGCGCAGCAACCTCGCGGCGCTCGCGTGCAGTTTCTCGAATCGATCGAAGGTCTCCCTGCTGAACGATATGCACGGGCTATCGATCGCGACACGCTGATTGTGCCGGTTACCGGCATTTCGTTCCTGAACGGCTTTCGCTCTGACGTTGCCGGGATCGTGGCCGCCGCGCACGAACAGGGCGCCTACGTGCTGCTCGACGATTATCAGGATTGCGGCACCCGGCCGCGAAACGTAAAACAACTGGGGGTCGATTTCTATGCCGCGGGCGCGCTGAAGTACCTGCTGGGCGCATCTGGCATTGCATTCTTATATGTCCGCAAGGACCTGATCCCAGTGCTGCAACCGGCGGTGAGCGGGTGGTTCGCGCAAAGCAATCCATTCGCATTCGACGTCCGGCATTTCGATCCCGCTCTCTCCGCCCGGCGCTTCGAATCCGGAACGCCGCCCATTCCGAGCGTCTACACGGCGGTCGCCGGGTTGCGGCTGTTGCGTGAAATCGGCCTGGAGAACGTTGCGGAGCAAGTACGCCGGTTGACAGGTGCGCTGATCGCGGGCGCAGTCGAACTGGGCATCAGCATCAAGACTCCAGCGGATAGCGTCGGCCCGCTGGTTGTACTCGAAGCAAAGGACGCGGCGGCGTTGGTTGACCGCCTGGCCAAGGACGACATCCTCTGCTCCTCGCGCCATGACGGCCTTCGCATATCGTTCCACGTCTACAACACGATGGACGACGTTGCCGCCGTGCTCCGTGTGCTGAACAAGAATCGACACCTTCTGATTACCGAGGCGCGCCCGGTCACTGCCACCGATTGAAGTGCACAGGCGACGGACCGAGCTTTGCCATTTCGACAACCTAGCGATCACGCACCTGGGGTGCGGGCCGGGACCGAACCCTGTGATCCCTGACCTTTAAAAGACTTGCTGACGTTGATCCCTGTCGATCCCTGAATGTCAAAGAGCGGGTTTCCCTTTCCAGATTGGTCCGGAAACATCAGCGGCGCCGCTTGGGCGCCGCCGCAGAGACTTGGCCTCAGTGCGATTGTCGATAAGGGCTGGACAAAGCTCGGTGATGGCGGGCCCGACTGGGGGGGACGGCAAAAAGGTCCGCCGGAGAGAGGCGGGTACACTGCGGAATTGCCGAACTTTCGAATAAGAAAGGGTATTACAGAGGAAGCTGCCGAGGATCCACCCAAGCGAAAACCGGGCGCCCACGCCAACGAGCCAACAGGGGGCTCGCCGGGGCCCGCCGCCCCGGACTTGGACCGGCACCGGGGCTAACAGCAGAAGCGCACCGCGTAAGCACGGCGCCGATTCACGGGCTGAGGAGGTCAGAACTGCACCTTGGCGCCCAGCAGGATCCTGCGAGGCAGATTATTCTGACTGCTGAGGACGCCAAAGCTCGCCTTGCTGTTCAAATTCAACGTAGGGTTGTTGAAGATAACGTGGTTGAATGCGTTGAGCAATTCAGCCGAGAAATTGAAGTTGACTCGTTCCGTAATGCGCACATCTTTCCCCAGACTCAGATCGACATTCCACTGCGGGAGGGCGTGCAACTCATCAAAGGGGATACGGTTGTTAACGCTCAACAGCGGTCGCGAGCACGAGTTGTAGACAGCCGCCGGATCGGCAAACAGGTTCAGCCCGGTCGCGCTTGTCCCAATGCCCCCAGATCCGCTTACACCGCTGTGACGTCCCACCAGTGACTCTAGATCTGCGGTGCAGATTGCGGCAGTGCCCTGGCTCTCCCAGGCGCCGTAGTCGCCGTTCGCGGCGATACGTAGCGGAGCGCCCGTGGAGAACGTGTAAATCCCGGATGTCGTCCAGCCTCCCGCGATCCGCCTGAATGCGGCGTTGGCATTGCGTGCGAAAGGCAGTTGGTAATACCACCAGAAGGTGACGACGTGACGGCGGTCAAACGGCTCGGAAGCCTTGTCGAGCAGGAGGTTGTATGGGCTATTGGCGGACGAGCCACTCTGCTGATCGACGCCCTGGTTGCCGATGGCATGGCTCCAGGTCCAGGTCGCCTGCAGCTGCAACCCTCGCGACAGGCTCTTGTTTAGCGTCACGAATCCGGCCTGGTAATTCGAAAATCCGTGATCGGTGATCCCGAACGACTGGAAGGACTGAATATTATCGATCGGCGATGGGGCAAGTTGGTTCAGCGCGTTCAAAGAAAGATTGTTGATCGAGCCGTTTACCAGGTCGGTCTTGTCCACCGCTGCCAGCAATGCCGAACAGGTGGAAATGCCCGAGAGCTTGCGCGTGGCAGCAATGCCGGCACAGCGGCCCGCTCCTCCCATCTGGTTCTCGAAGAACGGCTGGACGGGAACTGCGGCCGCGGTTGCTCCGGCACGCAGCGCTTGCGCCACCCCGTCGAATGCCTGCGCGTAGGTTTGGCCACTGGCCGCATCCTTCATGAGGTAATCGGTCGCGTTGTAGGCAATGTCCTGCGGCAGGTTGTGGGCCATCCGCCCTATGTATCCTGCCTCCAGGATCATCCGTCCAGGCAGTTCACGCTGGATCGTAAGATCGATCGTGTGATGGTATGCCGGGATCGCGAAAGGATCGAGCCCACTCATCATGAACAGTCCGAACGGAGCCGATGCCGAGCCGCTCACCACGTACGGAATTGGTGCCGCGGTTGGCGCCGGGACCGGAACATTGCTGCCATCCAGGCCGATGCGGAATGCGTTCGCCGGCGTGGTGCCGGCCTTTGTGCACAGGACGGAGCCGCCGGAGAGTACCGGCCCGCCGCAAGGGTTCGCATCGAGCAAGCCGCCGGTGGTCAATGGCAGAGAAACCTGATTGATGTCGCTCATTCGGTCCCAGACGAGCGCATAGCCACTGCGAATTACAGTCTTGTTGTCACCAAAGATCCGATTCTTGGTGGGGAGCTGATAGGCGAAGGCGATGCGCGGCGCGAACTGGTGCCAGCTCGTAACGCGTAGTTTGCCCTTGAAGCCATCCGGCAGGTAGTTTACCGGAGTGACTCCGAACAGCGGGTTGTATGCAGCTCCCGGCGCCGCGCCGTTGTTGAGCGATGTGGCTCGCTGCGCAAAATACTTCCAGTAGTCCACCGGTTGGCCGGTGTCCGCATAGACCAGTACGTCGTACTTGCCGTTAGCTTCGCTAGGATTCGGCTGCGCGCCCCAGTTGAGTCCGACAGTAAGCGTGAGGGAGGGACTCACCTTCCAGACGTCCTGAAAATACGCGCTGAGGGCGTCGATCGTCGGGCGCGAAAAAGCGGGCGTTCCCATCGGGTTCGGTTGGAAGTTGCCGTTGCGGGTGATGACCTGCGAGCTGCGGTCGACCAGACCGAGCAAGGTTGCGTACAGCTCGTTCCAGCGCAGGACATCGCTCGACTGCAGACAGTCGGTGGTCGCGCCGCCGCCGCACCCCCGCGGTTCATACGTGCTGTTCACGCCGAGGTACACGCCGCTGCCATTGCCGGTCGACTCGACGTACAACAGCGGACCGGCGGTCAGCCCGCCCGCAAAATTGTCGGTCTTCATGAAGTAGTCGTGGTTGGTGTACCAGGAGCCGCCAAACTGGAACAGGTGCGTGCCGCGTACCCAGTTCAGATCTTCGGCGATGTAGAACTTCTTGCCGCTGAACACGCGTCCGCGAGCTGCCTGGGTTGCGAGATTCACCGGATCGGCGAGCAGTTTCGAAGTGGCATTGCTGTTTCCCGATCCTTCACCGGCCAAGACCAGCGCCGTCTGCGTGCCGGAAACCAAAGGCGTGGGAGGCTGGCGATTCCAGCCCCACCAGTCGCGCAGGAATGAACCGTGGGTTACAGCTGTCAGGTTCGGGTTGAGCAGTCCGGTCACTTCCAGCGTGTAGTACTGGGGGTAGATGGGATCGGTCGAGACTGAGCCAGGCGTGTTCAACAGGCTGACTTGCGATGTGCTTACGCGGCCGGTTTTATCGTAGTGATAGGTCGCGAATGCGGACCAGTTGTCCGTGAACTTGTAGTCGAGGCGAAGGACCGCAAGATCCTGATTGATCGGCGTTGGCGCGTTAAACGTGAAGCCGGTTGTGTTCAAGCCGTCGCCGAGTGAGGTCGTGTTGCCCGCCGGGTAAAGCGCCAGCTGCGCTTTCACGACCGGGCTTATGCCGAGATTGCGGGGATCGCACGAGACGCCGCCGCAGGCGGTAGTGATATTTCCCGGCTGCAACGGATAGGAAACGACGTTTCCCGATGCATCGCGGAACCGGAGAATGCCCGCCTGCAGGGATGGTGTCGGAACCACAAAATTGAAGATCGTGGGGCTGTGCAGCCGGCGGCCCTCGTAATTCACGAAGAAAAACAGCTTGTTCTTGAAGATCGGGCCGCCGGTCGTGAATCCGAAGCGGTTGTCGACCGAATGCGGTCTCTTCAGGTGATTGAAATTGTTTGTCCAACTGTTGGCATTGAGGCCGGCGTCGTTGTGATACTCATAAGCGCTGCCGTGCCACGTGTTGGTCCCGCGCTTGGTGACCAGCGACACCTCACCTCCCGACGAGCGCCCGAAGGTCGCGTTGGGATTCGAAGTAGCCACCTGGAATTCCTGCGTGCTCTCGATGGGAACCGGCACGACTGGCGAGGGATTTGGCTCGCCAGGAGGCGAGGCGTAGCCGTTGCTGCCCTCGAGATCACTGGTGACATCGCCGCCATCGAGAGCAAACGTGACCTGTTCCAGTCTTGCTCCTGAAATCTGTCCCGTAGGGGCTACGCCTGGCTGGTAGAACATGAGAGAGCTGGCGCTGCGGGTGAACGTGGGGAGGCTCTCCAGTGCCGCTCCGCCAAGCACGGTTCCGACCGTCGCGCTGGTTGTCTGCAACTCCGCTGCCGCCACCTCCGTCACCTCGATTGTCTGGCTCGATTCGCCGACGTGCAGAGCCATGTTGTACGTATAAGACTTCTGCACCTCGACGTGGACCTGCTGGACAACACTGGTCTGGAAGCCGGTGGCCGAGAACGCCAGGGTGTAGTCGCTGGGATAGACGACGGGGAACACATAGTGCCCCACAGCATCCGTCTGCACGCGGGCTTGAGCGCCGGTGCCGCGCTCGCGAAGCGTAACAGTGGCACCGGGAATCACCGCACCGGATGGATCGCTGACAATGCCGGAGATCAATCCGGACGTGGCGGTCTGTGCCGAAGTGAACGAACCCAGCAGGCACACCAGGAGGGAGCATACGCCGGAGAGGCGCAGAGGAGTCTTCTCAGACATTACGACCTCCGAATTGGGGACCCACAGGCGTGAGGCGTGCACTATAGTGTCGAGGACCCGGCCTGTCAATCAAAAAAGGGGCAGAGGTGCTCCGCCGGCTGGTATGCCGCCGGCATACGAAAGATATGGCAGTTGACATAAGTGAGCCTTTGATAGATCGTTCCTGCTCCGTAGTGGTCGCTCGATGAAGCACGGGACGGTCAATCAGGAGGCTGCGTGAGTCCGAGAAATGCGTGAATGCCGACGCTCGAAGCCGCCATGATATGGCTGCCGCCGGGGCCTAGGCGACGCAAATCGTGCTGAACGCTGTGGCCAATCACCTGCTCGAACGCAACGACTAGCGCGGCGGGCGTTATCGCCGAAGCCGCGAAGTCGACGACGTGATCGCGCATGCCCGCCCAAGCGTTGCCCACCTCATCAATGGCAGCGATCCCTCAGAAATCGCCTTCGGCGTGAACGCCACCTCATTTATTCGTCTCGCCAGCCTGGCCGTTGGACAAACCTTCGGCGAGCGCAACGAAACCGTCGTCACCGACCTGGACCGCGAGGCAAACATCGCTACCGGGCTTGCGTTAGAGCCCCTGGGAGAGGGCTGCCTGTGGTGGAAGGTGTGCGACGATGGCGCGCTGCACCTTGCAGATCTCGAACCGTTGCCGTCGTCGCGCACGCGGCTGGTCGCCTGCGCTGTCGCTTCGAACACGATAGGCTCGGTTGTCGACCTTGCAGCCGTCGCCGACCGCGCGCACGCTTTGGGCGCCGAGGTGGTTCTCGCTGCCGTGCATTACGTACCGCACGCCCTCATCGATGTGCAGGCATTCGATTGCGATTATCTGGTCTGCTCGGTATATGAACTCTTTCTACCGCACATGGGATTTCTGTGGGGCCGCCGTGAGGCCCTTACGCGCCTGCGAACTTTCCGGGAGGACTTCATTCCCGACGAGCCCCCCGGCCAAGATCGAGGTAGGAGCATTCATTTACGAGAATGTGGCGGGAATGGACGCGGCAGTGGCATATCTGGAGGTGGCTTGGGAAATCCGTGGCGGGCCGAGAGGGCCTGTCGCATGGCGTCGCGACGCGAAAAGGTCGTGAGCGCGATGCCAGCGATTCGCGCCTACGAGGCCTCGCTTTCGCGCGAGATGCTTCGCATCCTCGCCGCTCACGGAGCCAACGTCCACGGGGTGACGGACCCCGGAGCGCCTGGACGAGCGGCTGCCGAGGTTCGAAATTGCCTTACTGGATACAGCTTTGCGCGAGATCGAAAACTTGCGGTCGTTAAGTGACATACCGCTGGTATGCCGAGACTCTGGAGCGCGCTCTCCGCTTGTGATAATGTCGCTCACTTCGCATTCGGCGACACTTCAATGGTAGCAACCACGGATCAGATTGGCAGCACTGCTTCCGTACTCGCCCAAGAAGCAGGCCTCTCTCGCGAGCTGAGCACGCGGCAAATGAGCATGATTGCGATTGGAGGAGCGATCGGGACCGGGCTCTTCCTTGGTAGTTCGCTGGCCGTCCACACGGCCGGGCCAGCGGTAATCGCGTGTTATTTCCTGGGCGCCGGCCTCGCGCTGCTGTTGATGGGTACGTTGTCGGAGATGGCAGTCGCCCATCCTACGGCAGGATCATTCGGCATTTACGCAGAACTCTATATCGGCCGGTGGGCTGGGTTTGTCGTTCGTTACACGTATTGGGCGTGCCAGTCGATTGCTATCGGCGGCGAGGCGACCGCGGTGGCCATCTATTGCCGCTGGTGGTTTCCGCAAGTGCCGCCGTGGGTTTGGATTGTGCTGTTTTCCTTGTTGCTGGTGAGCGTGAATGCCAGCGGCGTCGGGAACTTCGGTGAGTTCGAGTACTGGTTTGCGATGGTTAAAGTGGTCGCGATTCTTGCCTTCATTGCATTCGGAGTCATCGTGCTGGCAGGCATTCTGCCGAGCGCGCCCCATCTGGGGCTGCAGAACTTCACCCAGAGCCGCTTCTTCCCGAACGGGCTGCTGGGCATGTGGATAGCGATGTGCTTCGTGATCTTCAGCTATATCGGAACCGAAGTCGTGGCCGTCACGGCCGGAGAAGCGCGGAAACCGGAACAGGCGATTCCGCGCGCCATGCGATCCATGGTGTTCCGGCTGATCTTCTTCTACATCGCTTCCATGATCGTCCTGATCGGAGTCGTGCCTTGGCAGAGCATCCAGCCTGGCGCCGAGGTGACCGCCAGTCCATTTGTGACCGTGTTCCGCCTGATGCGGATCCCTGCGGCCACGCACCTGATGAACTTCGTGGTATTGACGGCGGCGCTCTCCAGCATGAACTGTGACTTGTATTTGTCCACACGGATGATCTTCTCGCTCGCGCGCGGCGGCTATGCTCCGGCGGCCCTTGGCAGCGTGACCCGCACGGGCGTGCCGCTGCCGGCCCTGCTGACGTCGACTCTGGGCCTGCTCATTGCGACCTTGGTCGCGATTCTCTATCCCGCTAGCGCGTACGTCTACCTTTTCGGCATAGCGCTATTCGGCGGGCTGTTCGTATGGATGATGATCTTTATTACCCACCTGTTCTTCCGCCGCGCGTGGGAAGCAAACGGGGGCCGCCGATTGCCCGTGCGGATGATTGGTTATCCCTACATGTCCTTGCTCGGCGCTGTCGTCGTCGTGGCAATCATTGTGACCACATGGTGGGTGCCGGGGATGCGACCGACGATTCTCGCGGGAGTGCCATGGCTGGCGTTCCTGAGCGTCGCTTATTGGCTGCATGAGAGGGCGACAACGGCTGGGCCCGCTCCAACCACGTCGAACGGCGGGAATCTGATGGCGCAGGACGGCAGCACTGGGTAGAGACAAGGAGCAGGAGACAAGCCATGAATCGTCCCCCATCATTGCGGCTGTTCAGCTTCGCTCTGAGAGCCGCGACATTCCTCTTTCTCTCCGCCACCGTGCTTGCTCAGGCCATCCCTTCTTCTCTTTACGACGGCTTGCGGTGGCGGTTGGTGGGTCCATTCCGCGGCGGCCGCGCGGAAGCCGCAACCGGTGTTCCCGGTGACCCGCTGACATATTATTTCGGTGCCGTTGGTGGCGGCGTCTGGAAGACAACGAACGGCGGCACGACCTGGACGCCGATCTCAGATCAACAGGGCATCTTCGCGGTCGGCGCGATCACGGTCGATCCGACCGATCCCAATGTTCTTTATGTCGGTACCGGCGAACCTTGCCTGCGGAGTGACATCATCGCTGGAGACGGCGTCTACAAATCGACCGACGGCGGAAAGAGGTGGACGAACATCGGTCTGCGAGATTCCCGCCACATCGCCAATATCCTGGTCGACCCCAGGAATGCACAGACGGTGTTCGTGGCCGCGCTCGGCCATGCGTTTGGCGCTAACGAAGAGCGCGGTGTCTTTCGTTCGCGCGACGGCGGCCATACCTGGGAGAGAGTCCTGTACCTGGACAACAAGACGGGCGCAACCGACCTGGTGTTCGACCCGCATAACCCCGATATTCTTTTTGCCGCTATGTACGAAGTACGGCGCACGGCCTACAGCATGATCAGCGGCGGTCCAGGCTCAGGCCTCTACAAGTCGACGGATGGCGGTTCGACCTGGAAGCGGCTCGAAGGCCATGGATTGCCCAGCGGAGTGCTGGGGCGCATCGGCGTAGCCGTCTCGGGTGCGGATTCCAAGCGGGTCTACGCCATGGTCGAGGCGAAGGAGAACGCCATCTACCGCTCGAATGACGGCGGCCAGACCTGGCAGATGACCAATAACGAGCCGCTCTGGGTGCGTCCCTGGTACGGCAACCACATTTATGCCGATCCCGAGAATGCGGATACCGTGTACGTTCTCGACCTCAATACGATGCGCTCCACCGATGGCGGGCATGAGTTCCAGGCGTTGCCGGTGCCGCACAGCGATGATCACCGCCTCTGGATCGATCCGATGAATCCGAAACGCATGATCGAAGCGGACGACGGCGGGGCTTCCATCAGCATCGACGGCGGTGCGACGTGGAGCGCCGAGAACAATCAGCCTACCGGCCAGTTCTACCATGTGGCGACGGACACGAATTTCAACTACCGCATCTACGGTTCGCAGCAGGACAGCGGCAGCGTCGCCATCCTGAGCCGGAGTGATTCGGGCTCGATCGGGGAGCGCGAATGGCACTCCATCGGAGGAGGCGAGTCGGGCTACAACTGGCCCGATCCGCGCGATCCGGAGATCGTCTACGCGGGCGACCATAACGGCCACTTCACCCGCTACGACGGCCACACCGGCCAAACCCAGAATATCGCGCCGTGGTTTGGGGCACGCGCTTGGGCGCCCGCCCACTTGGCCCATCGCTTCCAGTGGACCTCGCCCATCGAGATCTCGCCGCACGATCCCAATGTGCTCTACGTCGGCGGGGAAGTGTTGTTCAAGACGACGAACGGCGGCATGAGCTGGAGCGTCATCAGCCCGGACCTGACGCGCAACGACAAGAGTAAGCAGCAGTCCAGCCCGGAACCGCTGACGCCAGATAATTCAAGCTCCGAGTATTACGACACCATTTTCGCGGTGGCCGAATCGCCGGTGCAAAAAGACCTCATCTGGGTGGGAAGCGATGACGCGTTGGTCCACCTCACGCGCGACGGCGGCAAGACCTGGACGAAGGTCACGCCGGCGCAGCTCCCCCAATGGGCACGAGTCAACATGATCGATCCCTCGCCGTGGGATGCTGCCACCGCCTATCTGGCGGCCGATCTCCATTTCAATGACGATTTCCGTCCAATGATCTTCAAGACGACCGACTTCGGCAAGAACTGGCAGCCGATCGTCGATGGCATTTCGGCGAATGATTACGTGCATTCGGTGCACACCGATCCCGAGCGTAAGGGATTGCTTTATGCCGGCACTGAGTCCGGCATCTACGTTTCCTTCGATGATGGCCACGACTGGCAGTCGCTGCAGCTCAACCTCCCGCACACGCCCATCTATGACACGGCGGTCGATGGCAATGACTTGCTCGTCGCCACTCACGGCAGGGGCTTCTGGGCGCTCGATAACATCGCCCCCCTCAGACAGGTGAGCGTCGATCTGTCGCCGGAGCCGGTTCATCTATACCGGCCGGCGGTCGCTTATCGAGAGTGCGGCGGCGGCTTTCTCGGCCGACAGGGTCGGTCGCGTAACGTTGGCCAGAATCCGCCAGCAGGGGCCGCGATCGACTTCTACCTGGCGGATGCACCGTCGGAACCGGTCGTGATTGAGATTCGCGACCGGCGCGGCGAGATGGTGCATCGCGCGATGCTTAGCAGCCGTCCAGAAGCAGAGTCGCGCGCCGCCGACGAACGGCGCGGCGAAACCGGACCACCGCCGCCAACGCCGCACGCGGGCATGAACCGATACTACTGGGACTATCGCGTGGAAGGTCCGACGCAAGTGCCCGGACTGTTTGTCATGGAAACGCAGGGTGGCGGGCCGATGGTCCCGCCTGGGACGTATCGGGTGAAGCTGACCGTGTCCGGCCGCGATTCGACTGCTCCCCTGGAGATCAGGATCGACCCCCGGGTTAAGGTCAGCCAGGCGGACCTGGAGAAACAGTACCGGTTCGGTCTCGAAGTGCGCGATCGCGTGAATCAAATTCACACGCTGGTGAAGGAAATGCGCGCGGCACGAGTGGCACTGCAGAAAGCCCGCGACGGCGCTAACGCAGGCGCGGTGGACGATATGCTCGCAAGGATCGCTCCCATCGAGGAGGAGTTGGTCCAGGTGAAGTCGACGAACCGCAGCGCGGCGCTGGTGTACCCGATCATGCTCGATGCGCAATATGGCGATCTCGGCAACGTTGCCCAGAGCGCGGATTGGGCGCCGCCGGCACAGGTCTACGAGCGGTTCCAACAATATGAGAAGCAGCGCGAAGAACTGTTCGCGCGCTGGAAGGGGTTGCAGTCGGAAATTGCGTCGCTGACAGAGAACCGCCACGTTCCGGCCAGCCACTGATTCAACGCGACGCCTTGCTGGGCGCGTCTCTCCAGCGGATGGTCTGATTGAGGCGGAGAAGTTCCGGGGATCGTAACGTTGCTTGACGGCCAGAAGACCTTCCCAGCGGCCCCCTAGGCTATCCTCGATGCGGTTGGTTTCGCGTCCGCGCAAGTGCAACTTCATGGGCGGGTTGAACCGCATGAGTTCCGAAGCGAGAAGTCAGTTCTGCCCCATTTGGCCCTCGCCAGAGCCAATCGTGATGATTGGCATGCCAGCCGCTCTCAAACGCAGATTCAGCGCCGGAACGGACCGTCCGAGCGTTTGCTTGACGCGGGACAATGCCGTATCTGCATCTGCCGAGAGTTCCGCAAGTGCCTGCTCAGCCTGTGCTGTGGGAGCATAGTCCCCTTGCACGTAACTCTCGAGTGCAGCGATGCGGTTGTTCAGCTTGAGTGGGTAGATCAGCGTCTGATCGTCAAAGCCCGTGAAGCGTGGCTCGTAGAGCTGGTGCAGTTCCGTGTCCAGCTCAGCATCGAGCTTTCGCATGCTGTCGCTGATCGGAGAATTCATCGTGGCGTTCTTCAGCGTACTCCGCACCTGGCGCTGAACTGCCAAGAGCCGGTTAATCGCCGAATGAACCGTAGACAATTCGTCACGCACGGCGAGCAGAAACGCGACCTGTTTCTGATAATCCTGCTGCGTGGTCGGAACGCGGGGATCTTTTCGGATCTCGAATGACTGCATCTCGGATTGTTCGCCAACCTTCACGCGCACGCGATACTCGCCGGGCGCGGCCTCCGGTCCCCGTACGCTTCCGCCAAAAAGGTAAGTGCCCCCATCGATCCCTTCCGCGTCGGGATAGCGCATGTCCCAGACGAAGCGGTTCATCCCGGCCTGTGCCGACACGGCATTTGCCCTGCCGGCGCCAGAGGCGGCGCGGGGGCCGCGCTCGGCGCGATTGTCGGCGGCACGTGCCGCGCTGGTGTACGAATTGATGACCTTTCCGTCCGGATCCAGGAAGTCTATCTTCACCACCTGGGAGGGCGCGCTTGCTAGATAGTAATCGACCACCACGCCATCGGCAGCCGTACGCGGCCCGAAGCTCCGCCCGCGCGCCGCACGGTACGCCGCTCGGGGTTTGAAGACATCTAACGGCGCTCGCTCCATATCGTCCGACATCTGCTCCAGCGGCGTGATGTCATCGAGGACCCAGAACGCCCGACCCTGCGTTGAGGCAACCAGATCGCCGTCTTTCAGAGTGAGATCGGTGATCGGCACGACCGGCAGGTTTAGTTGCAGGCTCTGCCAATCGTCGCCATCGTCAAACGATACATAGACACCCGTCTCCGTGGCGGCGAAGAGAAGTCGCGGTTGGAGCGGGTCCTGGCGGACGCTACGCACAAACGTGTCGGTCGCGATTCCATTCGCCACCAGCGTCCAAGTCTTTCCGAAGTTGTGCGTGCGGTAAATGTACGGACGGAAGTCGTCGAGCTGGTAGCGATTCGCCGCAACGTAAGCTGTGCCCGGGTCGTCGGGTGAAGCCTCGATCACGTTGATCCTGGTCCACGCCTGGATCGATGGTGGCGTGACCTCGCTCCACGACTTGCCGCCATCCCGAGTCAGCTGGATCAAACCGTCATCGGATCCGGCCCAGATCACATTTTTGTCGATGGGCGAGAGCGCAATCGTGAACACGGTATCGTAGATGTCTTCCAATCGGCCGCCGTTCTCGCGCTGCTTGGCGTTGCGGGTCAGATCGGGCGAAATCGCCGTCCAGCTCTGACCGCGGTTCGTAGATTTGAAGACCACGTTCCCCCCGACATATACGGTGTTTGGCTCGGCGGCCGAAAGGGCGATCGGGAAGGTCCATTGGAAGCGGTACTTCTGCTCGCCACCGGTGCGTCCCCCCGGATAATCAGGCCATACGCTAATGTTTTGAGCGATCCCGGTGCGGCGGTCGAACCTCGTCAGCAGGCCCCAATAAGCTCCGGCATAGATAGTGTTTGGATCCCCTGGATCGGGGACAACATAGCCCGATTCGCCGCCTCCAACCTCGGTGATTTCGTTGGGGCGACCCCGGCCGCCACCCTGACTCGACACCATCACCGTGGTGTTGTCTTGTTGTGCGCCGTAGACGTGGTAGGGGAAGTCGTTGTCGGTGCGAACCGTATAGAACTGCGCGGTCGCCTGGTTATCTTCCGAACTCCAGCTGCGGCCGCCATCGAAGGTCACGGTAGCGCCGCCGTCGTTCGCGTTCACCATGCGCTGGTTGTCCTTGGGGTCGATCCACAGCCCGTGATAGTCGCCGTGAGGCGCGCGGATCTGGCCCCAGGTTTTGCCACCATCGGTGGATTTGTAGAAACCTTTCGACGAGAACGTGTAAACCGTGTCGCGCGCGATCGGGTCCGCGAAGATATGGCCGTAGTAGTACTGGCGCGCGTGCATCTCGAAGCTGCCGTCGACCAGTTGCCAGGTCTGACCGGCATCATCTGAGCGATAGACGCCGCCTTCCTCGCCGCCAATCGTGGCCCAAATCCGCTGCGGATCCACAGGTGAAATCGCCAGCCCGATCTTGCCCATATCCGATTTCGGCAAGCCATTTTTCAATTGGGTCCACGTGTCGCCGCTGTCGGTCGTCTTGTAGATGCCGCTTCCCGGCCCGACCTCGTAAATATCCCACGGCGTACGCAGCACTTGCCACGTCGAGGCGTACATAATACGCGTGTCGCGCGGATCCACGCTGAGATCCACAGCTCCCGTCTTGTCATTGACGAAGAGAATCTTTTGCCAGGTCTTGCCGCCATCCTTCGAGCGGAAGACGCCCCGCTCGGCATTCGGGCCATAGGGGTGACCGACGGCGGCAACATATACAAGGTTGGGATCGTGTGGATCCACCCAGACACGGCCGATCTGGCTGGTGTCGCGCAGTCCTATGTTCTGCCAGGCGCGTCCGGCGTCAGTAGATTTGTACACGCCATCGCCGTGCGAGATGTTCGAACGCAGGCAGGCCTCACCCATCCCGACATAGACGATGTTCGAATCCGACTCGGCTACCGCAATGGATCCCACAGACCCCGTTTTGAAGGAGCGGTCGGAAAGCGGAGTCCAGGTCATGCCGGCATTCACCGTCTTCCACACTCCGCCACCTGTTGCCCCCATGTAGTAGACCAGCCTGTCTCCAGGAATGCCGGCGACGGCTGTTGCGCGGCCTCCGCGGTCCGGACCAATCGATCGCCATAGCAGTGACCGGGAAAAATCGACTCGCGCCAGAGCCGGGACAGAGGCCATGGCAAGGCCAAAGGACACGCAGCATAACAGCAGCTCTATCCGCGAACCTGTCATTTCCCACTCCTTCCGCACGTTGCGTTTGCGCGACGGTATCGGCCATAAACTCTGCAGAGCTGGTATACCGTCACCATACCGGCAGCATATCCGAGCCGGTGGCTGCGTATTATACTCGTGCGCCACACCGGTCAGACGGCGGCTAAACTTGGTCCTGCCTGCACTAGGCGGAGGCCGCTCGGCTCGGAGTCAGTGCTGCACCCTTGCTGCACGCTACTCTACTGATGGGATATCTCGGCGCAACTAAGCAGTTGCTAAGTTAAACGAAACAAGGGAAGGTCCTTGGGTACCTTCGCGAACAGACGAGCTTAGTTCACGGGCCGGATTTATCCGCCTCCGAGAATAGCGTCAGCAGCCTTGATGAGTAGGCCATCCTGATCTCGGACACCATTCTGGTTGATTAAGGCCGCAATCCCGAAGCAACACCCTTTGTCACTGATCGCTTAGGCTAAACGCCCTTGTAATCACAAATGAAACCAGTTCAGGGATGGTCGGCAAACCTTCCGTTACCGGATTACGTAAGAGCCCGTTATCCGATCGGAATCCGGAAACGGCCATCTTTAAACGGTGAGTAACAAGCCGGGAGCCATACTTAGCGCCGCGTCGCATGTCGCGGCCCCCTTTTAACCCGCCGGCATCAAGGTCTTGCGTATACACGAAGGGATCGTCATCATGGGTACATGCAAACTGTCTTCGAGGCAGCGGGTGGCAACGACGGCCTGTGCCGTCTTGCTTACGCCTGGCATAAGCGGGTGATGGCCGACGACGTCGTGGCCCATGCGTTCAGCCATGGCTTCCACCCCCAGCATGTCGAGCGACTCGCCGCTTATTGGGCCGAGGCACTCGGTGGCCCGACTGCGTATTCCGATTCCTATGGTGACGAAACCACCGTCGTCAAGATGCACAGCGGGAACGGGGAGCACGACGAAATGGATCGCCGTGCGATTGCCTGTTTCGACCTGGCTCTGGCCGATGTCGGACTAGCCAACGACAATGTTTTGCGACAAGTGCTGCACGACTATTTCGCCTGGGCGACCACGACAACGTTGTCCCGCTACCACCAGTCCGCCGATGATGTGCCGAACGGCCTGAGCATCCCACGCTGGTCATGGGACGGACTCCAGGAGTAACACTTCACCGCCCTAACTTCAAACCTCCATATGGACCATTTGACTGGTGTTGGGTGCCGCGCAAAGTCGCTTGCGAAAACTGACGAGTTCGCGCAGGCGACCGTCTTAGAAGTACAGCCCCGTCCAGATCAACACTGCAAAGATGATCGGGGAAATGCACTGAAATACTGGATGCCTTACGCGCACATTGCTCGCAACCGCACCTCCGGGATAGCCCGACAACACTATGGCCCCGAGAAACGCCGTGCGTGGAATGACGTAGATAATGGTCGACGCGAGCAGAGTCGCGCCGATTGCGACGATCGCCGTTTCCGAATACCCAAAATCCGCTGATGCAGCCAGCACATGCGGTTCCTTGAGAATTTTCGTAATGCTATAGAACAGCAAGAATAAGACTAATGTGCCCGGTAGAATTGCTGCGATCCAGAGTTGAGCCTTTGACTCGAAGGTTACTGAGCCTGGTGTTAGGGATTGGGTTTTAGTAGATTCCGTGTTCTCTCTCCTTAGTTATTGTTTGCGACGCCACGCTCATGCCTTCGGCAAGCGGAGTGGTTTGGTTTCTTCCCGGCTGAGAATACCTTTGGCTTCGAGATCAAGCTGAACAGTCTTGGCCCACCAACCGGCTTTGGCCCCCTCCGGGAACAGTGTGCGGGGAAGGCGGGCAAGCAAGCGCTTCTCAATTTCAGCAATGGTGAGTCCTGGCGATGTCCTAGGAACGACCTAAAGAAATGCGGCTTTCATCGCCTGATACATTTCCGCGTCCACGCTCCTGACCCGTCCGGGGTGATTTACACTCTCGACATGGATCTTTTGCGCGTCAGCCACCGGCGCTCTCTTCGTCGAAGTACGATGCCGTGAGACCCTGTTCGCAAACATTTTGAAGCTGCTTATTCTCCCTTGCGAGGGGCGCGCCCCACGTTCCCGTATGATTGGTGAACTCGGGGCGCCGCCGATGCAAACCGGGCACTACGCAGCCTGCTCGCAGTTGACCATCCACGGAATGCCGAACTGATCCACCAGCATCCCGAATCTTGCCGACCAGAACGTTTTCTGGATTGGCATTGTGACCTTTGCTTTTTCCGAGAGCGCGGCAAAGATCTGCTCTGCTTTTTGGGGCTCCTTCACATTCAAGGTGATGGAGATGCCTTGAGGTTTCTGATGATGCTCAGGGGGAGCGTCGCAGCCCATCAGCACTGCACCGTCGGCTACCAGCCGTGCGTGCATGATTTTGTTCTTCCACTCTGCGGGAACACGAGATTCCGCCGGCGTTCCCGCATATGGCAACAGAGCCTCGATTTTTCCACCAAGACACTTCTCGTAGAACTTGAATGCAGCTTCACATCCATTGTTGAAATGCAGATAAGGATTCAATTGCATGGTCGTCTCCTTGTGCGCCGGTTAAAACCGGCGAGGTGTAGTGAATGAAAGAGTCATACGAATGTGACGTAGCGACCCACATCGGCCCTGAGTCATGCGGAGCCGCTCGCGAGGGCGGCGTCGAAGCGTTGACAAGGG
>Ga0209801_1000216_pt1 | contig 40256 bp, 32 predicted proteins | sample GraSoiAngelo_127_FD_185884 | JGI IMG/M metagenome (GOLD analysis project Ga0209801, IMG submission 185884) | Grasslands soil microbial communities from the Angelo Coastal Reserve, California, USA - 14_0927_09_40cm (SPAdes) (version 2) | ecosystem: Environmental > Terrestrial > Soil > Grasslands ... | reverse complement strand
ATCCGCCGCCCGGCCGGCGGACCGGTGCGCATCAGCGTCCGCGTGACGACCGATGCCCCGGCGCTCGTGCCCCTCTCCCGCACCGAGATCTTCAACGACGAGTTCCGACGCTTCTACGAGACGGTCCGCTCGGACACCGGCCATGCCGAGCGGTTCCGCCGACTCGAGCGTGAGGTTCGGGGGATGGAGTTGTTGTGCTCCGGTGAAAAGCTGATGGCCGGGCTGCCGAACTTCGCGACGTATTTCGGGCGCGACATGTTCATGACCGCCCTCTTGATGCAGCCGGTCTGGGCGCCTGAGATGCCGGAGCACGTGATCGCGAGCGCGCTCGCGAAGCTCGCGCCGGACGGGGACGTGAGCCACGAGGAGGCGCTCGGCGGCCAGGCGATCCGCGAGAACGCCGCGGAATACAACCGGCTGATGGCGGCGGGCAAGCTCATGCAGGCTCGCACGGTGCTCGCCCGGCTCGATGCCACCCGCGAGAATTACATCATGATCGACGACGACTTCCAGCTGCCGGTCGTCGCCGCCCGCTACTTGTCGGACCTGCGCGTGCCGGCCGATCGCAAGCGCCGGTTCCTCGGCGCGGAGCATCGCCTTGCGCGGCTCGTCTCCAATCTCGACTTTGTGGCGCGCCTCGCGGCGCCCTACGCCTACGACCCCGGGGCGACGAAGCTCGTGAGCTTTCCCCGTGCGCCCGACGGCCGCGGGTGGATTTCGGCGAGCTGGCGGGACAGCCATGCGGGATACGGCGGCGGCCGGTTCGCGATGGACGTCAACGTCCTCTGGGTACCGCACGCCCTGGAGAGCATCGGCACGATCCTCGACGCATTGAGCCAGCTCGGTCTCAAGCCCGCAATCCCGAAGGGTCCGCTCGCCACGTTCGCGAAGGATCGGGCGGCGCTCGCGCGTGCGGTCGCCACTTGGAAGGGGGCGGAGCGTCATTTCCAGGTTACGCTCGCGGGTGGTGCCGTGGCGGAGCGGGTCTCCAAGAGAGTGAATTGGCTGCCGCAGCCGGAGCGGGACTATTGGGAGGGCGTGCGGGGGGGGGCGCGTGCCCAGGGTGCAGGGAAGGACACGCTCCGATTCCTCGCGCTCTCGCTCGATGCCGCCGGGCGGCCGATCCCCATCGTGAATACCGATCCCGCCATGGCGTTGCTGCTCGATCCGCTCGGGCGCGATCGCACGCTCGAGCTGGTGCGGCCGATCATGCGGCCCTATCCGATCGGGCTGTTCGTGGACGGGTTGGGTCCGGTCACGTCCAACGACGCATACGCCGGCCCCGACGTGTGGCAGACCTATCGCCGCGATCCGTATCACTCGCCGACCGTCGTGTGGGGCCGGGACGTGAACGTGCTCCTCGCGGGGCTCGCCCTGCAGATCGCCGCGCTCCCGTCCGGCTCGGATCCCGCTCCGCTCGCGGATGCGCTGCAACGGACCGTGACCGCGGTGGACCGTTCCGGGCTGCGGCACGCGGAGCTCTGGAGCTATCGAATCGACAACGGCCGGCTCGTGCCGACGCGCTACGGCACGAGCTCGGACGTCCAGCTGTGGAGCCTCACTGACCTCGCCGTCCAGTATCTCCTCAACCGCCGGACACCATGACCTCTCTGCATCTGTTCGATCTTGTGGTCATCGCGGCCTACTTCCTCCTCCTGCTGGGGATCGGGTATTGGGCGGCCCGTCGGGAGAAGAACGTCAGCGCCGACTATTTTCTCGCGAGCCGGGACGTGGGCTGGTTTGCGGTCGGGGCGAGCCTGTTCGCGTCCAACATCGGAAGCGAGCACCTCGTCGGCCTCGCGGGTACGGGCGCGGCGAGCGGGCTCGCAGTGGGCCACTTCGAATGGCTCGCGTGTCTCATCCTCCTGCTCCTCGGATGGTTGTTCGTGCCGTTCTACCTGCGGAGCGGCGTGTATACCATGCCGGAGTTCCTCGAGCGCCGGTTCAATCCGGCATCGCGCTCGTACTTCACCTGGGTGTCGATCATCGGGTACGTGTTGACGAAGATCAGTGTCACCCTGTTCGCCGGCGGGATCGTCGTGCGGGCGGTCACGGGCTGGAGCGTGTGGACCAGTGCGGTGGTGCTGATCGTGATCACCGGGCTCTACACGGTGTTGGGCGGACTGCGCGCGGTGATCTACACGGAGGTGATGCAGGCGGTCGTGCTGATCATCGGATCGGCGGTGCTCGCCGTGATGGGGCTGCAAGCGGTCGGCGGCTGGACCGGACTGGAAGCGCGCGTGCCGGCGGCGTTCTTCTCCATGTGGAAGCCGATCAGCGACCCGGCATTCCCGTGGACCGGCATCGTATTCGGCGCGCCGATCCTGGGGGTGTGGTACTGGTGTACGGATCAGCACATCGTGCAGCGTGTCCTGGCGGCGCGGAACGTGAGCCAGGCGCGCACCGGGACGATCTTGGCGGGATTCCTGAAGATTCTGCCGGTGTTCATCTTCGTGCTGCCGGGGATCATCGCGGCCGCCCTCTACGCGGATGTGCGGGGTGGCGCAGCCGACACGGCGTATCCCACCCTCGTTACGCGGCTCCTCCCGGCTGGGTTCAAGGGCCTGGTGCTCGCGGGGATGCTGGCGGCGCTCATGAGCTCGCTCGCCTCCGCATTCAACTCCTGCTCCACCCTGCTCACGTGGGACGTCTACCGCAAACTCCGGCCCGAGGCGAGCGAGGCGCGCCTCGTGGCGGTCGGACGGCTCACGACCGTCTTGCTCGTCGGGCTGGGCCTGCTCTGGATTCCCTTCATGAAGTACATCTCACCGCAGATCTATATCTATCTGCAGAGCGTGCAGGCCTACATCGCGCCCCCGATCGCGGCGTGCTTCCTGCTTGGCGTGCTCTTTCCGCGGCTGAACGGCACCGGCGCGGTGGCCGCGCTCTTCACGGGGCTCGTCTTCGGCACGCTCCGCCTGGTGCTCGAGCTCGCAAAGGCGCATCTCGCGAGCGGCACGGTGTGGGCCTGGCTCGCGGGCGTCAACTTCCTCCACTTTGCGGCCCTGCTGTTCGCGCTCTGCTCAGGGATCCTGATCGCCGTCAGCCTCGCTACGCCCCCGCCTCCCGCGGTTAAGACCGTCGGGTTGACGTATGGAACGGTGGAGCCCGGGGCCGCCCCCGCGGCGGTCGTCGGCCCGCACCGCCTGAACGTGGCGCTGTCGATCGTGCTCGCGGCGACGATCGGGGTGCTGTGGATCATCTTCAGATGACGTCCTCACCCCCTGTCCCCCTCTCCCTTCGGGAGAGGGGGAATTCACTGCGTCCACCCTCTCCGGAACGGAGAGGGGGTCAGGGAGTGAGGCCGCTCGAGAGGGTGAGGAAGGTTGATGGCGGTTGGAGAGGTTGGTGGAGGACAGCGCTCGCGCTCACCGTCGCGTGTGCTGCGGCAACCTGCACAACCTCCAAAACCTCCACCGACCTCCACCAACCGCCCGCGGCGACGCGGTATGAGCCCGCCAAGGATCTCGCGGCACTTTTTGCCGCGGTTCAGCTGTCGGGGATTTTTCCGGACTCGAAGACGTTCGTCGACGCCCGTCCGCTGGTCGCCCCGGCCCAGATCGTTGCTCGCTATGACTCCGCCCGACGCGCTCCGGGGTTCAGCTTGCAGGCGTTCGTCCAGCGGTATTTCGAGATGCCCCCGACGGTCGCGGCGGACTTCCACTCGGACCGCTCGCAGACCATGGAGCAACACATCCGGGCGCTCTGGCCCGTGCTCACGCGGGCGCCGTCTCATGACACGGGTGCGGGGCGCTCGTCCCTGATTCCGCTACCCGAGCCGTACGTCGTCCCGGGGGGCCGCTTCCGCGAGGTCTATTACTGGGACTCGTATTTCACCATGCTCGGGTTGATTCAGAGCGGCCGGACCGACCTGGTGGGCAGCATGCTGGACAACTTCGCCTACCTGGTCCGCACGGTCGGGCACATTCCAAACGGCAACCGGACGTACTATCTGGGCCGGAGCCAGCCCCCGTACTTCGCCGCCATGGTCGGGCTCTACGCGGGCGCGACGGATACCGCGCAGGCGCTGCGCTATCTCGATGCGCTCGAAGCGGAGCACGCGTTCTGGATGGATGGCGCGGAGCGTCTCGCCCCGGGCGAAGCGTACCGTCGCGTGGTGAAGTTGCGGGACGGATCGGTGCTGAACCGGTACTGGGACGACGGCCCGCAGCCGAGGCCCGAGTCCTTCCGCGAGGATTACGAGCTCGGTCAGACGCTGCCGGAGGAACGACGTCAGCTCTTCTACCGGAACGTCCGTGCGACGGGCGAGAGCGGCTGGGACTTCTCGAGCCGGTGGATGCGTGACCCCAAAGACCTGCGGACGCTCGAGACGACGGAGCTGGTGCCCGTCGATCTCAATAGCCTGCTCTATCACGCCGAGCGGATCATCGCCGCGCTCCGGGCGGCGCGTCGCCAGCCCGGCGACGCGGAGGCGGCACGGCGGTACGCGGCGGCGGCCGAGGATCGGCGGCGGGCGCTGCTCGCGGCGGCGTTTGATCCCAGGACTGGGTTCTTCTATGACGTTCGCTGGCGCAGCGGCGAGCGCGTGACGGACCGGCCCACGCTGGCCGCCGCGGCACCGCTCTACTTCGGGCTCGCCACGCCCGAGCAGGGTCGCGTGGTAGCCGCGCGGCTGGGGCGGGATTTCCTGAAGCCGGGCGGCTTTGTCACGACGCTGATCGCCTCGGGACAGCAATGGGACGCCCCGAACGGCTGGCCGCCGCTCGAGTGGCTCACCATCGAGGGCGTGCGCCGCTACGGGCGCGCCGACCTGGCGGCGGTCGCGCGGGAGCGGTGGCTCGCCTTGAACCGGCGGATCTACGTGGCGACGGGGAAGATGACCGAGAAGTACGACGTGGTCGACGTACGGCGGCGCGCGGGCGGGGGAGAGTACCCGACGCAGGACGGGTTCGGGTGGACCAACGGCGTGGCGCTGGCACTCGCGGCGGAGGAGGGGGTCCGTCCTCCACCGCGGTCTTCTTCTCTCCGGTAGTTCTAACTCTCTTTCGTCTCGGGATCGTCCGCACCCTTTGATCCCGCTCCTCGGATAGTCCTCACCCCCTGTCCCCCTCACTTCCTAGTCCTCACCCCCTGTCCCCCTCACTTCCTAGTCCTCACCCCCTGTCCCCCTCTCCCTTCGGGAGAGGGGGTACGATCGACGACCTCCCGAGTGCCTTCCGGAGAATCCGTTCGAGGTGGTGGCGTGTGACGTCGCGATTTCGGACTCGGACCACTCGATAGCCGGCCGCTTCTAGCACTTGGGTGCGCGCGGCATCGTACCACTGCTGGTTCGGGTCGTCGTGCGGGCCACCCTCGAGTTCGATAACGAGCCGCTCCGCGATGCAGTGGAAGTCCACGATGAAGCCGTGCAGGACGTGCTGCCGGCGGAACTTTAGGCCGAGGATGCCACGATTCCGCAGCAGGGACCACGCGTGCCGCTCGGCTGGCGTCGGCGCCCGGCGCAGTTCGCGCGCGAGGGCGGATTTCTTGGCGAGCCTGACGTGCCGGAGCGGGTCCACGCGGGAAACTCGCGCGACGGGCCGGGTCGACGGGTATCGGAATACCGCGCCGGGGACCGAAACCGTTCGCTGCGGAGGAGGTTGGACATAGTCCCCCCTCTCCCGAAGGGAGAGGGGGACAGGGGGTGAGGACTAATGACCGGAGAGGGGGACAGGGGGTGAGGACTAATGAACGCAGAGGGGGACAGGGGTGAGGACTTACGGGAGGAATAAAGGTGGGCGAAGGGACACAGAGTGGGGGCTAATGGGCAGGAGGGGGACGGGGACAGGGGTGCTGAAGGCTGAAACCTAAAACGCCTGATCCCAACGCACCGATAAGCGGATCGCCGATCCGATGAGCCCGACCATGCTGTAGGTTTGCACGAAGTTCCCCCACTGCTCGCGGGTCCGCGGGTCGATATGCTCGGCCAGGAGGCCGTGGCGGTTACGGCACGCGAGCATGTTCTCGAACAGGGCTCGTGCTTCATCGCGCCGCCCCAGCGCCGCCAGCGCGTTGATGTACCAGAACGTACAGACCAGGAAGGCGTTCTCCGGCCGGCCGAAGTCGTCCGGCTCCACGTAGCGGAACACGAAGTCGCCGCGACGTAGCTCGCGCTCGATCGCGCGGACGGTGCCCGCGAAGCGCGGGTCGTCCTCGGCAACGAACCCCAGCTCCGCGAGGCGCAGCAGGCTCGCGTCGAGCGCGTCGTGGTTCACGGCCGCCACGAAGCTGCCCTTCTCCGCGTTCCAACAGCGCTCGCAGATGAACTCGTGGATGCGCGTCGCCTGGGATCGCCAGTAGACGGCCCGGTCGTCGAGCCCCAGATATGCCGCGATCCTGGCCAGGCGGTCGCATCCGGCCCAGCACATCACGCTCGAGAACGTGTGCACGCGCGGCGTGCCACGCAGCTCCCAGATCCCGGCGTCGGGCTGGTCGTAGAGCCTGGCGGCCTGCTCGCCGAGCGTCTCGAGGCGGCGGAACAGGATCTGGTCTCCGCGACGCACCAGCCGGCGGTCGAAGAAAACGTGGGTCGCCGTCAGGATCGCCGCACCATAGACGTCGTGCTGCACCTGGCGGTGGGCCTGATTTCCGACGCGCACCGGGCCCGTGCCCCGATAGCCGGGGAGCGAGTCGATCACCCGCTCCTCGATCAGGGAGCGACCGCTCAAGCCGTACACCGGCTGCAGACGTCCGTTCTCCGCACCGGCCACCACGTTCACGATGTAACCGAGGTAGCGCTCCATCGTGCGCGTGGCACCCAGCCGGTTGAGGGCGTTGACCACGAAGTAGGCGTCCCGCAGCCAGCAGTAGCGGTAGTCCCAAGTCCGGGCGGTTCCGGGGGCTTCGGGGATCGAGGTCGTCATCGCCGCGACGATGGCGCCGGTGTCCTCGTAGACGTTGAGCTCCAGCGTGATGGCCGCGCGGATCACGGCGTCCTGCCACTCGAACGGGATCCCGAGCGAGCGCACCCAGTCCCGCCAGTAGCCCGCGCTTTCCTCGAGAAAACGACTCCCGATCTCACCCACCGCGCCCTGGACCGTTTCGTCCGGTCCCACCAGCAGGGTGATCGCGTCCTCCAGGAAGAAGGGTGTCTCCTCCACGATCGCTGTGATGGAGGCATCCGTCGTGAGGCGCAGCACGAGGTCTGTACCGAGGTAGCGGACGTGATTCGAGCCGCAGGTGATCTCCGTGCGCGCGCGGCCGTAGTCGCGCGCGGGGCGGACGCGTACGCGCACCCGGGGGTTGCCGGCGATGCGCTTGACGTTCCGGACGAGCATCATCGGGCAGAACATGCGGCCGTGCTGGCGGAACCGCGGCGCGAAATCCGTGATCTCGATCGCGCCACCCTGGCGGTCGTGCAGCCGGGTGACGAGGATCGGGGTGTTGGGGAAGTACTCCTGCTCGTGCGTGGCGACGTCGATCAGCTCCACCGTGAAAAAACCGAAATCCGTGTCGCGGGTCCGTTCGTGGAGCAGGGAGCAGAACATCGGATCGCCGTCGAAGCGCGGGAAGCAGGCCCACACGATCTCGCCGAGCGGGTTCGTGAGGGCGCCGATCGTGCCGTTCCCGATCAATCCGAGATCGAGCGAGGTCACGGCGTCTCGAACCCGCGCTCGAGCCACTCTCGCACTGCACGCACGTCCCGCAGGCGCCACCGGGCCACGGTCCGCCCGCTCCCTACTTTGACGGAGTGACCGTGCAGCCGATTGACCGCGGCGAACCCGAACTCGTCCGTGACGTCGTCACCGACGAACACCGGCGTGCGGCCGCGGAACGGCTCCTCCCGCATGAATTCCAGGACCGCAACACCCTTATCCCGGCCGGCCGGCTTCAGCTCGACCACCCGCTTTCCGGTTTGCACCGCATATCGAGTCCCCCCCCCGGTCCCCCCGGTCCCGGCGAGCAGCGAGCGAACCAGGCGGTGCGCGTAGCCCCCCAGCCGGGGCGCCCGGCGATAGTGCACCGCCAGGGACAGGCCCTTGTCCTCCAGCAGGAGCCCGTGATGCGCCGCCGCGGCTCTGGAGAGCGTCAGGCGCGCGCGGTCGAGCTCGGGCGACGGGCGCGCGTGGTGCGTGACCGTACCGGAGGCGTCGCGACGCTCGGTACCGTGCTGGCCGGCGGCGGGAAAGCGCGTCCCGGAAAGCAGGACATCGATGTCGGCGATGGCGCGACCGCTGATCAACGCCACGGCGCCGCCGGTCGCTCCATGGAGCCGCTCGATGATCCCGCGGAGATCGCCGTCGAGGCGGGCGGCGCGGGGCGCGTCCGTGAAATCGACGAGCGTGCCGTCGATGTCGAAGAAATACGCCCAGTCCAGGCGTGGCGCCGGCAGTGGGCCGGCCGCGCGGGTCATCGGCGGTGGCCTGCGCCCGTTCGGACGACCGGGCGGCGCCGCGCCTCCGGCGCGGTGGCCCGCTCCAGCAGGCGGCCGCGCCGGCGCATGGCGGCGGCATCGATCAACATGCGCCCCGCCCAGCGGTACACGTTGAAGTCCTGAATCAGGCCCCGCATCAGCCGGATGCGGGCGCGCTGCTCCCCGGCGGGCATCGACAACGCCAGGTGGAGTGCGGCCGCGCACTCATCCGTATCGTATGGGTTCACAATCAAGGCTTCGGGCAGCTCGCGCGCGGCGCCCGTGAACCGGCTGAGGATCAGTACACCGCGCTCATCCGTGCGCGACGAGATGAACTCCTTGGCCACGAGGTTCATGCCATCGTGAAGGCTCGTGACCATGCACACCTCGGCCGCCCGATAGTATTCGTAGACTTCGTCGGGCTGATGGTGCGCGATCTTTAGCTCGATGGGCGGGCGCCGGGCGGACGCGAACCGGTCGTTGATACGGGCCGCCATCGCGCGTACGCGCCCCTCGTAGGCCTGATACTCCTCGATTTTCGAGCGCGTGGGAGCCGCGATCTGGATGAACGTGAACCGGCCAGCCCATTCCGGGTGCGTCTCCAGCAGGCGCTCGACCGCTCGCAATCGTTCCTCGATCCCCTTCGTATAGTCGAGGCGATCGACGCCGACACCGATCGCTTGATCCGGAGGCAGGTCGTGGCGCCGCCGCACATCTTCGCGGCACTGCTCCACCGGCTTCCCCACCAACTCGGCTGACGGCGGCCATTCGATCGAAATGGGGTAGCGCTTCACCGCCGTGAGCTTCCCCCGATACGAAACGGTGAACATCTCCCGGTCCACCCGCGCCTCCAGCAGGCGGTCGACGGTGTCGACGAAGTTGTTGCAATGGAACTGGGTGTGAAACCCGAGGATGGTGGACCCCAGCATGCCGTCGAGCAGCTCCTCCCGCCATGGGCAGATGCCGAACGCCTCCGGGTTGGGCCAAGGGATGTGCCAGAACGCGATGATCGTCGCGGCGGGGAGCGCCTCTTGAATCATCCGGGGGACCAGCGCGAAGTGGTAGTCGTGTACCAGCACAATCGGGTCGGGGGACGTCGCCTCGTCCACGACGGCGCCGGCGAACGCGCGGTTCACCGCGACATATTGCTCCCAGTCGGCGCTGCGGAACGTGGGGCGGACGTGAGCGATGTGGCAGAGCGGCCACAGGCCCTCGTTCGCGAATCCGTAGTAGTAGCCGGCCTCCTCCTTGGGCGTCAGCCACACCCGCCGCAGTTGATACAGCGGGTGCTCCGGTGGCACGCCGACCCGGTCGTGGCGGTCCACCACCTCACGGTCGGCGGAGCCGCCGCCGTGAGCGATCCACGTGCCCGAGCAGGCGCGCATGATCGGCTCCAGCGCCGTGACCAAGCCACTCGCGGGCCGCCAGACGGCGATGTTTTCGCCCTCGCGCACGTGGATGTACGGCTCCCGGTTTGAAACGACGATGACTTCCTGGCCGCGCAGCTCGCCGTGCAGGATCGCGCGCAACGTGTCCGGGGTCCACGCCAGCTGTTCGTCGTCGCGCGAGCCGTGCTCGGCCTGGAGGTCGCTGATCAGCGCGCGCAGGTCGCGGGCGATGGGGCGCAGCTCGGGTGCGTCGGGCTTGTCCGGGCGTACCAACCCCTCGCCGCGCAGCAGCGCGCTGAGGCCCTGCACCCAGCCGCGCCAGCTCAATTGCGCGATGACGACGGTGATCAGCGCGACCGTGGCGCCGAGGCCGACGAAGAAATAGAAGAGGTACTTTCGGGTCTCCGCGCTGCGGCGCGCCACGAAGCTCAGGTCGTGCACCAGCACCAGCGTCCCGGCCGGCGCGCCCGCCAGCACGACCGGGCGGACCGATACCAGCAGCGGGCCGTCGGCGCTCTTCAGGACGTGCCCCGCGTCACCCGAGTACTGCTCCAGCGTGGCGCAGGTGATTTCGGTCGGGAGCGTCGGGGTCGCGACCGCCTCGCCCCCGCCCGTGGGGCAGAACCCCACCGCGAACAGGCGCTCGTCCTGCGTGAGCCGCGTGAAGAACCCCTCGAGACGGGAGCGGGTCCCGGCGCGGATCGCGTCCCGCAACGGCTCCTGGACGGTGTTGGCGATCAGGCTGGCGCGGCTGTCCAGATCCCGCTCGAACCATTGCAAGGTCAGCTTGTCGACGAGCGGGACCACCGCGTACGCGATGGCACCGAGCGCGAGAAATAGCGGGATGATGAACCGCAGCGACAGCCGCATGAAACGCAAGATAGCGCGCCCACTGGGCAAGAAAACCCCGGCGACCCAAATTAGTAGGATCCCGGCCGGAGCCTGCCATGCCGCACACGACCCGTCTTCTCCTGGTGACCGCGCTCGTCGGCGCCGCCTGCGCCAGTCGGCTCCCCGCTCAGGACGACCACGATCATCAGCACGAGACCCTCGGGCACGTCATGTTCCCCGTCTCCTGCAATCCCGAAGCGCAGGCGCGCTTCGAGCGCGCGATGGCGCTGCTGCATTCCTTCTGGTGGGAAGAGGGCGCCCGCGCATTCAAGGCCGTGGCGGTGGCGGATACCACGTGCGCCATGGCCTATTGGGGCCTGGCCCTGAACGCATGGGGCAATCCCTTCGTCGGCGGTCCGTCGGGCGACCATCTGCGTAAGGGTGCCGCCGCCGCCATACGCGCGCAGGCGATCCCGACACCGACCGTGCGGGAGCGGGGATTCATCGCCGCTGTCGGCGCGCTCTACCGCGATTACGAATCCGTTCCGAACGCCGAGCGGCTCCAGGCGTACTCGGATACGCTGGCGCGTCTCTCCCGTGATGTCCCCGACGACCCTGAGGTGGCGATCTACTACGCTCTCTCCCTGGTGACGACGGCATCGCCGACCGACACGACGTTCGTGCGGCAGAGGCAGGCGGCGGCGATCCTGAATCCGTTGTTCCGCCGCTTTCCCCGCCACCCCGGGCTCGCCCACTACCTCATTCACGCCAACGACTCGCCCGAGCTCGCTCCCCTCGGGCTCGACGCCGCGCGTCGCTACGCGGAAATCGCGCCGTCGGCGCCCCACGCCCAGCACATGCCGTCGCATATCTTCATTCGGCTCGGCCTGTGGGACGAGACGATCGCCGCGAACCAGCGCTCGCTCGCTGCCGGCGTCGCGTACGCGCGCGCGCAAAACCTGGGTGGCGTCGCGCCCGAGCAATTCCACGCGATCGATTACATGGTGTACGGCTACCTGCAGGAGGGCCGGGACTCGGCGGCGCGTCGGACCGTAGACGAGGGGCTGGCCCTCACCACCGTGCTCACGAGCGACGCCCTGGTCACAAACTACAACCGCGTCGCGATGGAGGCGCGGCTACCGCTCGAGCGCGGCGACTGGGCCGCCGCCGCGCGCCTTCCCGTCCGCGCGGCGGGGAAGGGCGACATCGGTGAGGCGCTGGCGCACTTCGCGCGCGGCATCGGCGCGGCCCGGAGCGGGAACACCGCGCAAGCGCGTGCCGAGGTCGCGGCGCTGGCCGGCATCGAGGCGTCGCTCGCGGGACAGAGCGGCTACAACTGGTCACGCATCGTCGGCATCAAGAAGCAGGCGGTGACCGCGTGGGTGCTGTTCGCCGCCGGCGACACCGCGGGTGCGCTCCGTGAGGCCAAGGCCGCGGCCGATCTGGAGGATGTGACCGAGAAACATCCCGTCACGCCCGGGGAGCTCCTGCCGGCGCGCGAGCTCGAGGGCGACCTGCTGCTCGCCGCCGGTCGCTACGGCGACGCGCGGGTGGCGTACGAGTCCACCCTCCGCCGCGAGCGCCGGCGATCGCGCAGCCTGTTCGGCGTCGCCCGGGCGGCGGAGCTCGCGGGCGATCGGTCCACCGCGCGGGCCCGGTACACGGAGTATCTGGCACAGATGCAAGGGGGCGACGGCGGCCGCCCGGCCGTCGAGACCGCGCGTCGCGCCCTGGCTCGACTCTGACCCTCTCCGCGCTCGCACTCGCCGCATTCCTGCTCGGTCTCGGGCCGCCGCCCGGGATCACCTGGAGCCCCCGCGCGCCGCTCGAGGGCTCGCTCGTGATCCTGGCCGTCCGCTCGGACAGCGTCGTGGACGTGCAGGGCACACTCGCGGGCCAGGCACTGCACTTCGAGCGTGAGGCGGATGGCTTCCACGCGCTCGGCGGCGTGCCGTTCGGGTCCGACAGCGCGGTCGCGCGGGTCGTGCGGTCCTACGCGGATGGCGTGGTCGATACAGCCACCGTCCCCCTCCCGGTACGGCGCCGTCGCCTGCCGGGCGAGCGGCTGCGCGTCGCTCCGGAGTTCGCGCGGCCGCCCGACTCGTTGAAGGAGCGCATCCGCCTCGAAAGCGAGCTCGTGGACGGTGTCAGGGAGCGGGCGCACGAGACCCCGCGCCTGTGGCACGAGCCGTTCGAGCGTCCGAGAACGAGCGTGATCACCAGCGGCTTCGGTATCCCCCGCATCTTCAACGGGGCGGTGCGAAGCCGGCACTATGGCGTGGACTTCGCGGGACAGTGGGGTGCGCCGGTCCACGCAACAAACCGCGGCGTCGTGGCCCTGGTGGCCGATCTCTACTACAGCGGTACGACCGTGCTCGTCGATCACGGGGCCGGTCTCGTCACCGGCTACTTTCACCTCAGTCGCGTTTTCGTGGTGCCCGGCGACACGGTCGAGCGCGGCCAGGTGATCGGCCACGTGGGAGCAACGGGACGAGTCACACGGCCGCATCTGCACTGGTGGGGAACGTACGGAGAGATCACAGTGGATCCGCTGGATCTCCTCAAGCTAGTGCCGAGTCTCGAGTGGCGAGCAACAGGACATGCAAAAACTAGACGCACAGACGCACAGCGGTAAGCAGGAGTTAGTGAGCAGGTAATCCTGTTCACTCAAACTGTTCACCGCTGTGCGTCTGCGCGTCTGTGCGTCTAGCCTTTCAGCTGAGGTACTCTTCCCTGTACATCTTTACCAGCTCAAAGAAGTACGACAGCGCCAACGGTCCTATCAGCAGCCCCAGAATACCGAAGAACGGTACGCCCGCGAGCGCGCCGAGCAGCGTGACAAGGGGATGGATGTTGGCCCACCGCCTGAAGATTCTCGGTCGGACGACGTAGTCCACGTTTCCGACGACCACGGCGCCCCAGATTGCCAGTAGCACGCCCGGTCCCGCGCGACCGCTCAGCATCAACGCGATCGCACCGGGCCCCCACACGAGGCCGCTCCCGACCACGGGCAGGATGGCAAACACCATCGTCACCACGCCCCAGAACACGGCGTTCGGCAGGCCGGTCACCCAGAAGCCGATCCCGACAAGCAGGCCCTGAACCGCCGCGGTGAGGCCGGTGCCGATGATGGTCGCGCTCGTGACGTCGCGGAATCGCTGGCGCAGCTTCTCGGTGTTCTTCGCCGAGAACGGGATGTATGGCCGGACGGCCTCCCAGGTGTCTTGCGGTTGGAGCAGCAGGTAAAACAGTCCGAACAAAGAGATCGTGAGGTTGAGCGCGAGGCGGGTAGCAGTGCCGACCAGGCCGAACGCCGATGAGCCGATCCAGGCCACTACCTGGGTGCCCAGATCGGCCAGGCGAGGTCCCAGGTCGATGCCGCCGAGCTTGAGCTCCCGGAGACGGCCGAGCAGTGGGTTGCGAATCACGCTGCCGGCGATCTCCTGGGCCTGGCCGACGATGAGGCCCGCGAAGGAGACTCCGGGGACCACGATCAGGAACAGCGCGAGCACGACCACGAGCACCGCGGAGAGTCGGGGCCGCATCCGCATGCCCAGCCAGTCGTGTACAGGGGAGAAGATGGCGTACAATACGGGAATTCCGATAATCCCGGTGGCGTACGGCGCGAGCGCGATGATCAGCGCGGCACCGAGCAGCAACACCACCACAGCCGCCCGTCCGTGATTCGTGTCGATCAACGGCATGTGCTAGTGTAGGCCGATCCGGGCACCGGCGCTAGAGCGGCGCTGAACGCGCTCCCGACCTACAGCCGGCCCGGTGGTGTGAGCGGCGCGGGCGGCGCGATGGCTTCGGGCTCGGGCGTGAAGTCCTCGCCGGGGTTCACGAAGAGGTCCTGCTCGAAGTGGTACTGCTTGTCGTAGAGCTGGCGGTAGCGGCCCTGCCTGGCGAGGAGCTCCGCGTGCGTTCCGCGCTCGACGATCTCGCCGCCCTCGAGCACCAGGATCTGGTCGGCGCTACGGATCGTCGAGAGGCGGTGCGCGATCACGAAAGTCGTGCGGCCGTGCCGCAGCGTGCGGAGCCCGTCCTGGATCGCGGCCTCGCTCTCCGAGTCGAGGCTGGACGTGGCCTCGTCGAGGATGAGGATGCGCGGATCGGCCAGGATCGCCCGGGCGATCGAGACCCGCTGGCGTTCGCCGCCCGACAGCTTCACGCCTCGCTCCCCTACCACCGTGTCGTAGCCGTTCTCGAAGCGACGCACGAACTCGTCGCAATGGGCAATCCGGGCCGCTTCCTCGATCTCCTCGCGCGTCGCGTGCGGCCGCGCGAACGCGATGTTCTCGGCCACGGTCCCGTCGAACAAAAAGTTGTCCTGGAGCACGACGCCGAGCTGGCGGCGGTAGTCGGCGAGCCGGAGCGACGCGAGATCGCGGCCGTCCACGAGGATCCTGCCCGACTTTGGCTGGTTGAACGTCAGCACGAGGCTGATCAGCGTGCTCTTGCCCGCCCCCGACGAGCCGACCAGGGCGGTGGTCGAGCCGGCGGGGGCCCGGAACGAGACGCCCTTCAGCACGTCGTGTCCGGTCGTGTACTCGAAGCTGACGTTCTCGAAGGCGATATCCCCCCGCACGCCGTCGAGCGTGGCGCGCGCGCCGTCGTCGGCATCCTCGGTTACCAGCCGGCGGATCTCGCGGATGCGGTCGAGTCCCGCGAAGGCCTCGGTGATCTGCGTCCCGATCGACGCGATGTTGATCAACGGCAGCGCGACGAGGCCGACGAACATGAGGTACATGACGAAGTCCCCCAGTGTCATGGCACCGGAGATGATCGCGTGCCCGCCCTCGAGGATCATCAGGATGCCGATCGCGCCGACGATGATGGTCGCGAAGGACCCGACTCCCGAAATGCCGGTCATGGTCGTGGCGATGTTCCGGAACAGGGTGTTCGCGCCACGGGTGAACACGAGCCGCTCGCTCCGCTCCGCGCGGTAGGCCTTGACGATGCGGATGCCGCCCAGTGTCTCTCCCAGCCGACCGGTCACATCCGCGTTCAGCTTGCCGCGCTCCCGAAACAGCGGCCGCAGCTTGGTGAAGGCGTATGCCATGCCGCCACCGAAGCACGCGAGGATGAGAATGGCGATCAGCGTGAGCCGCCAGTTGAGATAGAACAGCACCCCGAGCGCGATTGCCCCCGTCACAAGCCCGCCCACGAGCTGCACCAATCCCGTGCCCACGAGGTTTCGGATGCCCTCGGCGTCCGTCATGATGCGCGAGATGAGGATTCCGCTCTTCGTCGAATCGAAGTAGCTGATCGGGAGCCGCAAGACATACGCCTGCACGGTGCGGCGCATGTCGGTGATGGCCCGCTGGGCAGCGACGCCGAGCACCTGCGAGATACCGAATCCGGTGATCGCCTGAATCAGTGTGGCCCCGCCCACCAAGATCGCCAGCGGCAGGAGGAGCTCGGGGTGGTGCTGGTTGATCACGCGGTCGATCACCCACTTGGACGACGAGGGGAGCACGAGCCCCGCCATGCGGTTGAGGAGCAGGAGCGCGAGCCCCAGGGCCAGCCGGTGGCGGTGGGCGTAGACCAGGCTGCGCGCCTCCTGCCAGGCGCCGGGCGTGATGGTCTTCTTGGGCGGTCGGGTCGCGGTAGTGTGGTCGGCCATGAGAGTGAGCGGAAATCTAAGCAGGGCGGGGCCCAAGGAAGTGCTTGACAGAGTCAAGTATGTCCGGGACATTTGCGACATGGACACGCGCGGGCTGGAGCGGCGGGTGGGAGCGGTACGCCGCTTCAATCGATTCTACACGCGGAAGATCGGCGTGCTGCGGGAGGGCGCGTATCGGAGCCCTTTCTCGCTGACCCAGGTGCGCGTGTTGTACGAGCTCGCGCACCGCGACCGGCCGACCGCCACCGAGCTGGGCCGCGACTTGGGCCTCGACGCCGGGTACCTGAGCCGTATCCTGCGGGGCTTCGAGAAGCGTGGCCTGGTCGCCAAGACCCGGTCGGCAACCGATGCCCGGCGCACTCATCTCGCGCTCACGGCCCAGGGCAGGAAGGCGTTCGCGCCGCTCGATGCCCGCTCGCATGACGAGGTGGCGGCCCTGCTCGCGGGTCTCTCGGGCGGAGAGCAGGGCCAACTCGTCGGCGCGATGCGGACCATCCAGCAGCTCTGGGGCGAGCGCGACACGCCCACCCCGCCGGGCTCCTACGTTCTCCGTGCACCGCAGCCGGGCGACCTGGGCTGGGTGGTGCACCGCCATGGCGCATTGTATGCCCGGGAATACGGCTACGACCAGGAGTTCGAGGGCATCGTGGCCGAGATCGGGGCGCGGTTCGTTCAGCGCTTCGACGCCAAGCGGGAGCGCTGCTGGATCGCTGAACGGGATGGGGAGATCGTCGGCTGCGTGTTCCTGGTCAAGAAATCCCGGGCGGTCGCGCAGCTGCGCCTCCTCCTGGTGGAGCCGTCGGCGCGAGGAGGGGGGCTCGGCACCCGGCTGGTGGGAGAGTGCGTGCGCTTCGCGCGCCAGGTCGGCTACCGGAAGCTCGTTCTCTGGACTCAGAGCGAGCTCGAGGCGGCGCGGCGCCTATACGAAGCGGCCGGGTTCCGTCTGACGCGCACCGAACGGCACCACAGCTTCGGGAAGGCCTTGGTGGCCGAGATCTGGGAGCTCGAGCTATGACCGCGCCGGCGGGAGAAGGGGACTTCAAGGATCACTTCTCGGAGGTCGCGGCCGCCTATGCGGCGCATCGCCCGACGTACCCCCCGGCACTGGTCGACCTGCTCGCCCGGATCGCACCCGCGCGGCGCCTCGCGTGGGACGCGGGCTGTGGCTCGGGGCAGCTGTCCGCGCTCCTGGCCGGTCCGTTCGCGCGTGTCTGGGCGACGGATGCGAGCACCGAGCAGCTCGCACGCGCGACGCCGCACCCCAAGGTGACCTACAGCTGCGCGCCCGCCCAGGCGAGCGGCCTCGCGGATGGTGTCGTGGACCTGGCCACCGCGGCGCAGGCCGCCCATTGGTTCGATCTCCCGGCGTACTACGCCGAAGTGCGACGTGTGGCGCGACCCGGCGGAATCGTGGCACTGATCAGCTATGGCGTGATGACCGTGGACCCCGGGCTCGACGCGATCATCCTCCCCTTCTACCACGACGTCCTCGGCGCGTACTGGCCGCCCGAGCGACGTCACGTCGATGAGGGCTATCGCTCGTTGTCGTTCCCGTTCGACGAGCTGGCGGTTCCGTCCCTCGAAATCCGGCACGAGTGGCGGCTCGAGAACGTCGTGGGATACGTGGGCACGTGGTCCGCGGTCTGGGCCCTTACGCGTGCGGCGGGGCAGGCGTCGCTCGAGGCGTTCCGGAGGGCGCTGGCCCACGCGTGGGGGCCGGCAGAACGGGTCCGCACCATCCGCTGGCCGCTCGCCCTCCGCGTCGGTCGGGTGTGAGGCGGGGGGCGGGGGGCGGGGGGCTAGTGGCCCTTCGCCGAGTCCTTCGCGGCGGCGTGCTGGAACAACGGGAGGTACTGTCCGTACCCCTCCGCGACCAGGCGATCGACCGGAATGAACCGGAGCGCGGCGGAGTTCATGCAGTATCGCAAGCCCGTCGGGGGCGGGCCGTCGTCGAACACGTGCCCGAGGTGAGAGCCGCCGTGCGCCGAGCGCACCTCCGTGCGCACCATCAACAGCGAGCGATCCACCTTCTCGCGCACGTTGCCGGCCTCGAGTGGCTTGGTAAAGCTCGGCCATCCCGTGCCCGATTCGTACTTGTCGAGCGAGCTGAAGAGCGGCTCGCCCGACACGACGTCCACATAGATGCCTGCCTGATGGTTGTCCCAGTACTCGTTGCGGAACGGCGGCTCCGTCCCGTCGTGCTGGGTCACCTGGTACTGCAGTGGTGTGAGCGTGTTCTTGAGCTCCGTGTCACTCAACTTTTTGAAGGCCATCGGATTCCATCCCTTTGTGCCGCTCTGCGCGGCGCCGATCCGAGCGAAGGACGCGAGCGTCGCGGCCAGCCCGAGCACCAGCCCGAACCTCGCGTGAATCAGCGGCAGATTCATGGATGCAATGTGACGGTCGGCGGGGGGAATAGGAAGTGGTGGCCGCCGGATTAGAGCATTATCACGTTGCGCTCATTGCCGGCGTGCCGCGGCTCGCCGTACTTTGCGGCGTGCAGATTCTCGTCGTCGAGGACGACCGCGATCTGCGGCGCTTCCTGAGCAAGGCCTTCCGCGAGGAGGGCTACGGCGTGGTCGAGGCCGAGTCGGGGGATCGCGCGCTGGAACGCGCCTTGGACGGCGCGTACGACTGCGTCGTTCTCGACGTCATGCTCCCCGGACGGGACGGCTTCAGTGTAGTCGAAGAGCTGCGCCGGCGGGGCGTGTTCACGCCGGTGCTGCTGCTCACGGCAAAAGACGAGCTGGACGCGAGGGTCCGCGGGCTCGAGGGCGGCGCGGACGATTATCTCACGAAGCCGTTCGACCTGCCCGAGCTGATCGCGCGAGTGCACGCGCTCATCCGCCGGGCGGGCCTGCGCCACAAGGACGCGATGCTCGCGGTCGGCAGCCTCACGCTCGACCCTCTGACGCGTCGGGTCACGCAGAACGGCCGGCTGGTCGATCTGAGCCCGCGGGAATTCGCGCTTCTCGAGTACCTGATGCGGAACGCCGGTCGCACGGTGTCCCGGTCCCGCATCGCCGAAGCGGTCTGGAACTATAAGTTCGATCCCGAGACCAACGTCGTCGACGTGTATGTCAATTACTTGCGGAAGAAGCTCACCTTCGCCGGTCAGAGTCCGCCGATCCGTACCGTGCGTGGCACCGGCTACCGCCTCGAGGCGTGATGACCGAGCGCGGGCTCGCGGGCGTGCTCACGCGGCGCTTCGCTCAGGTCGCCTGGACGACCATAGCGGGCTACGCGCTGCTGGTCGTCCTCGCCTTCGCCGTGGCGGCGGAGGCGGTCCTGCGCCGCTCCCTCGAGCACTCGGCGGATGTGATCCAATCGCTGCTCGCGACGTACGCCGATACCACGGGCGGACCGGGCGGGGTGATGCCCGCGGCGCTCGCCGATCGTCTCCTCGGTATGGGCGGGCAGGTGGTGATCACACGCACCACCGTCGGGGTCGGCGGCAAGCCGGAGGTCTACTTCTTGTCGCCGGGGATGCCGGCCCGGCGGCTCGAGGGATTGCCGACCACGGCTTCCCCGAACGACGTGCCCCAGGTCCTGCTCGCCATGATCGCACAGCGCGCGCGGTGGCGGTTCCGCGTTCTGCACCGCGCGGTGGGCGTCTTCGACATCTACATCGTCGCCAGTCGACAGCCGTACCTCGTCGCCCTCGGCGCCCTGGCAGCCGGCGCCGCGCTGTTGCTTCCCGGGGCTGCCCTCGGTAGCGGCCGGGGCGCCCGCCGTGCCGTCGTGGCGGCGCTGCGGCCGCTGGAACGCGTCGCGGTCGAAACGCAGGCGATCGGTCCGGCGGAGCTCGACAAGCGCATCAGGAGCCCGACGGGCCAGAGTGAGGTGACGGCGCTCGCCGACAACATCAATCGCATGCTCGAGCGCGTCGAGCGCGCGCACCGCGCTCTCGAGTCCTTCACCGCGGACGCTAGCCATGAGCTGCGAACGCCGCTCACACACCTCCGTGCGCAGGTCCAGTGGGCACTGGCGGACGGACGCTCGGAGTCGGAGATGCGGGAAGCGTTGATGGCGATGGAACGTGAGCTCGACCGAACGGCGAAGCTGGTCGACGAGTTGCTGCTCATCGCCCGCGGCGAGAATCGGCGACTGGCACTGGCGCACGCGCCGTTCGACCTGGGCTCGGTGGTGAGTGAAGTGAAAGAGATTACCGAAGCGATGGCCCTGGACCGAGACATCGACGTCCGGCTCGCCCCGGTCGAAGCGCTGTGGGCTGTGGGGGATGGCGAGCGGACTTGCCATGTCCTGCTGAACCTGGCGTCGAACGCGGTGCGCTACACGCCGAGTGGGCAGATCACCTTCGCGCTACACCGGGACGGGACCCGTGTGGGGGTGAGCGTCCACGATACCGGCCCCGGCATCGCGGCGGAGCACGTGGAGCGGATCTTCGACCGGTTCTTCCGCGTCGACCAGTCGCGCAGCCGCTCGCTGGGCGGCACGGGTCTGGGGCTCGCGATCGCCCGTTTGCTGGCCGAGCTCCAGGGGGGCACTATCGCGGTCGAGAGCGCGCCGGGGAAGGGCAGCACGTTCACCCTCTGGCTGCCCGCGGCCGGCCGGGCCGCGGGAGGGTGACGTGCCCCTCGTGTCATGTCCTCGGCTAGCGCGCCGCCAGCCCAGCAACAGAGCCGGGCATCGCACCCACCACGCCGAGGATGGTCAGGTGTCCATCGTCCTCCACCCGCAACGCCGTGATCGGCCCATTGCCACGCAGCTGATACAAGTACCGGCCGTTCTCGCTGATGGCCAGATCGAGGTTGCCCGCGCCCACGGTCGCTGTGACGCCGTTCGCGTCGAGCGCCCTAAGTGTGCCATCCGTGCCCACGGCGAATCCGGAGATCGTCCCAGCGTGGGCGTTCGCCGTGTAGACGAAGCGGCCGTCCTTTGTCACTGCGGCCCAGCAAGGCGCGGCCTGGTCCGTCGGCACGGCGCCACTGACGAGCACCGGCGTGCCGCTCGAGCCGATGACGTAGGACGACACACTGCCGCTAGCGGCCTCGGTAATGAACAGCTCGTTGCGCAGGCCAAACGTGAACCCGAATGGCTGGATCCCAGCGGACGCCTCGAGTGTCGGGGCACCCGCCACGCCGTCGGGTCCGACGGCGTAGATGTCGAACGCATTGGTGTTCTTCTCAGTCACGATCAGCCAGCTTCCGTTCGGACTGAAGGCCACCTCCGCGGGGCCGACGTTCGGGCCACTCAGCGGACGGGTGGCTCCCGGAATGGACGTCGCCCCGCCCCCGTTGTCGAGCGCGAATCCGGCGATGTTGCCGCTGCCGCCGCCGTTCAGGACATACAGCAGGTTGCCGTGAACCGTCAGGCTGATCGGCAGCGTCCCGCCAGACGGAACCCGACTCGTCAGCACGAGTCCCGCCGGGGTCACCCGAAGGATCGAGACGTCGTTGCTGCCGGCGTTGACGGCGAACAGCCAACGCCCATCGTCGCTCAATGCCAGCGCGCCCTGCGATCCCAGTCCGCTTCCTGTTCCTGTGCCACCGGTCGCCACCGTGCCCACCGCCGTGAGCGTGCCGTCGGCGGCGCGCTGGAAGATCGCGACAGCATTCCCCGAAACCTGGTTCATGAGGGTGTATACCGCGCGTTGAGCGCCGTCCACGGCCTGCACGCTCGCCGCGAGTGCGACAGCACGCGCTGCGGGCGGGCCGGTAACGCTACGTTCCTGCGAGCAAGCGGCGAGACCCGCCAGGACCGTCAAAGCGATCTGCTTCTTCATGGGCGCGAACTCCGAGAGAGTGAAGAACGTGTCCTGCTGTCGAGACAAGTTCGCTCCGACAGAGGGCATGGGATGCGCGCCGGGACGTTCATGAGAAGGTTCTCACGCTCGTCTCACCTGATGGCTCTCGCGCTTGACGCCGTCGGGGCAGCCGCGTAAGTCCTCCATCCCCCATGAGCGACGTGATCGGAGTGCTCGTGCTCGCGGCCTGCGGCATCGGGGGCCTCCTCCTCATCCCGTTCGGCCTCCCCGGCCTATGGGTGATGGTCCTGGGTTTTCTCCTGTTCGGCTGGCTCACACAGTTCCGTTCCGAGAGTGTGGCGACGATCGCGATCGTGCTCTCTCTCGCGTTCGCCGGTGAGCTCATCGAGAGCTGGCTGGGCTTCCGTTTCGCCCGCCGGTACGGCGGCTCGCGCCGTGCTGGCTGGGGGGCGTTGGTCGGTGGGGTGGTGGGGGCGGTGGTGGGCGTTCCGGTCCCGGTGGTGGGGAGTGTGATCGGCGCCTTCGTCGGCTCGTTCGGCGGCGCGGCGTTGTTTGAGTACGCCTATTCGCGCCGGGCGGACGTGGCGGTGGGCGCGGGCTGGGGAGCGGTCGTGGGGCGGGCGGCGGCGGCGGCGGCGAAGATCGCCCTCGGGCTCGTGATCGGAGTGTTCAGCCTCGTGGCGGTACTGCGGCGATAAAAGCCTCGAACACCCGGTCAGACCACCAGCGTCGCGACATCTGCTCGAGGGCCTGGGCCGGCGTGCAGTTGCGACCGTCGGACGTTTGGCGCGTGAGGAGATCGTACGTGTCGACGATCCCCACGATCTGTGCGGAGAGCGGAATCTCGTCTCCCTCCAGCCGGTCGGGATAGCCGGTGCCGTCGCAGCGCTCGTGGTGCCAACGGATGATGGGCTTCAGGTCCCAAGGGAATTCGACGCCCGCGAGGAGCTCGACGCCCCAGACCGGGTGCATCTGCATCACCTCGATCTCCGGGGCGGAGAGCGGCCCGGGCTTGTGGAGCAGCTCGTGCGGCACACGCACCTTGCCCACGTCGTGGAGGTAGGCGCCGAGCAGAATGGTCGTCTCCGCCTGGTCATCCAAGCCCAGTTCGCGCGCCACGGCTACGGCGGAGCGCGCTACCCGCTCGCAATGTGTGAACGTGCTCGCGTCGGCCGATTCGATCGACCGGCCCCATTCCCGCACGACGGCGCGGTAGGCACCTTCGAGCTCCGCCACCTTGCCGCCCACGTGGACGAGATCGACCCGGGCGTCGAGCCGGCGGAACAGGCGGTACGCACGGTTGAGGAAGGTAAGCGCTTCCTGATTGCGCCCCATGCTCTGGTACAACAGCGCGAGCTCGCGGGAGGCCTCCGCCTCGCCCAACACGGACCCAGTGGTCGCCGCGAGATCCATGGCCGCGCGGAGCCGCGATTCGGCGAGCGCGGGCCGGCCGGTCTCGCGATACACGGTGCCGATCACCCGATAGGCGTCCGCCTTGGGGCCCCGGGCGCCGAGCCGGTCGAACAGCGCCAGGGACGCTTCGGCATCCTGTCGCGCATCCTCGAAGCGCTGGCGCGCCACGTCCATCTCGGCACGGTTCACCAGGCACAGGCCCTGCAGGTACGCGTCGCCGGTGCGCTCGGCCAGCACGCGGCTCTCCCGAAAGTAGGTGTCGGCCGCCGCGAACATGCCGCGGTCCACGCTCAACATGCCGAGATTATGGTACGTGATGGCGCACCCGTGCTCGTCGCCGCAGTCGCGGTACGCCGCGAGCGATCGCTGGTAGCGCGCGACGGCCTCCTCCAGGTCCCCCTGAATGTTCGCGAGGATGCCGAGGTTCTGGTGCACTCGCGCATTCAGGTCCCGGCGCGACCCGCCGAGCTCGAGCGCCCGCACAAACGCGTGCCGCGCCTCGACGGGAGATCCGGTGGTGAGATGCAAGCCCCCCAGCGTGTTCAGGGCTTCGGCGGCGAGTCCATCGTCGCCGATCGCCCGCGCCACGTCGTAGCTGCGGTCACACAGCTCGCGTGCTTGCGTCGACTCGTCTCGTTGCTGGCGCAGGATCGCGAGGCGGCGCAGCGCCTCCGCCAGGACGGCCAGTTCCCCGCCGCCCTCTGCGGTGGCGATTGCTGCCTCGTAGCAGACCATCGCTTGAGCGAAGCGGCCGCCACGCTCCTGTTCACGCGCGTCCTGCAGCAACTCGGCAGCACTTCGCGGACCGGCGCTGGGTGGACCGGCGAGCTCGGGCGCCTGCGTGTCACCAGGCGACGGCATAGGTCGAGAAGTGTTGTAGCTGACCCGTGACCTGCTGCTGCGAGAGCACGTCGACCGACGGGAGAAGCGCGAGAATGGCGAGGGCGTCCGTCGTGTACGCGATCTGCTTCGGTTCGAGCTGGGAGAGCGCGTCACAATTCGCGTAGCTCATCGTGAGCGACGCGGGACTCGCGAACGTGAGGCCCTCTGGGAAGAAGCGGACCTGATTGACCGTGTCCGAGGGGGCGACCGCGGTGATGGTCACCGCCGCGGACAGCGCACCGGCCGGGATGGAGAGGCTGTACGGCCCGACGGAGAGCGTGCCGCCTCCCGGCCCGATCGTCTGCGTCACCGAGTCGTAGGGGAGGGGCGAACAGCGGAGCAACCCCACCTGCGGCGACCCGTCCAGCAGTCCCCCGTTCGGCGCCCCCCCTCCGGAGTCGGGGGCGAGCGGCACGGAGCGCCCGCAGCTCAGCACGGCCACCACGCCGGCTGTTACGAGCAGGTGGCGCACGAACCGGGTCGCGATCATGGCGATGCCGTCCTCTCTGCGGATCCCTCTCCCGGCGGGCCGGACGCCGCGCGCAGCGATGTCGGGCCGCTCGGCCGCACCGTCACGGTGGCTTCAAACCGGCGGATCCAGGGCGAGCCGGGCTCGGGCACGCCGGCCTGCACGGCCGCATCGGCGCGCACCAGCAGGTCGACCGGATCGATCGGCGAGTACTTGAGATTGGCGACCGCGTCGTAACCGACGCGAAGGGTGGTACCCGGCACCAGCTTGGCACCGCCTGCCGACGCGCCGCTGAGGGCCGCCACGAGGCGCCGGGCGAGCCCGGCAGCGCCCTGCTGATCGGTCCCGGGGGCGAGGACCGCGATGCCCGTGGCACTCAAGGCACCGACGACGTCGGAAATCCGCAAGGCCCGGACGACTCGGCTTCCGAGCATCGCGTCGGCGGATGCCGCGTCGGCGGCCAAGACTACGCAGGCGAGCCCGCTGTGCTTTCGTGCCATCAACCCGCCGAGCTCGCGCGCGCGGCGTGCCAGCACCGCTCGACCGTGAAGAACCCCAGCCGGGTCGAGCGCACTCTCTAGGAGCGCGGCATCGATGCTCCGCTTCGCGCGGATGTGCGCCTCGAGCGCCAGAGGCAGCTCTTTCGCGTCCTCGGGAGACTTGAGAAACTCCCAGACGCCGGCCCGAAGCGCGGTCACCCGCTCTTCGGGGGTCGGTTTGTCGCGCCCCACCATGAGGATCGGCACGCAATGGCCGACGTCCAGGTCGGCGCGGAGCAACCGGCACGCCTCGAGTCCCGACATGTCGGGAAGATCGCTTTCGAGGATGATGACATCCGGCCGTAGGTCGCGGGCCAACTCACGCGCCAGGGTCGCCGTGTGAATCTGCACGACGGTAAACCGATCCCCGGGCAGGGCCTTCGCGATCCACTGCTCTTTTGCGAGGATGAGCAGCACCACGGGCGGCGCCGCGGAGTCGGTGCGGGCGGCCGGGGCGGCGCGGGCAGCGCGGGCAGCGGGGTCGGGGTCCATGGACTCGTGTCGATAGGTCGCAACAATCGCGCCGAGCGAATTGACCGTTTCCGAACGTCTGAGACGTGCGTGGTAACTCACGCCTGCGCAGATTCTTGGGATGAAGAGGTCCGAGCGCGTAACAATTTTCATCTGTGGCGCCGACGCCACGGCAAAGTCGGGGTCCTGTTGAACGGGCGCCGACTGTACTGCACCTGGAGAATCGCGCTCGCTGCCGGCGTGGCGATCGGCGCGCTACCCGGTCCGATCGCCGCGCAGGACTCGGCCGGTCGCCTCGAGCAGCGCGTCACGGCCGCCAGCGACACATCGCAGAGCTACGCGCTGTATCTGCCGCCGCGCTACATGACCTCCCGCACCTGGCCGGTGCTCTTCGTGCTCGACCCACGCGGTCGCGCCCTTCTCGCGGAGAAGCTGTTCGAGGACGCGGCCGCCCGGCTCGGCTGGGTGGTGATGAGCTCCTACAACACGCTCAGCGACGGTCCCCCGGAGCCCAACGTCAACGCCATGAACGCGATGCTCGCGTCGGCCCAGCGTTTGGGGATCGACCCCGGTCGCGTGTACCTCGCCGGGTTCTCGGGCACGGCCAGAGTGTCATTGCGGTTTGCCGTTGCGTTGCGCGGCCACGTGGCCGGAGTGATCGCGGTCGGCGGAGCCGTGGGGTTCGAGCTGGGGGGTCCGGAGACCGCCTTCGCAGGAGATTCCACGTTCGGGGTGTTTGGCGCCGCCGGCACGCGGGATTTCAACTACGAAGAGGTTTTCGCCCTGGGCGAGCGATTTCGGACGACGCGCGTGCCGTTTCGTGTGGTCGGGTTCGACGGACCCCACAGCTGGCCGCCGGCGAGCGTGTGCAGGGACGCGCTCGAGTGGCTCGAGCTGCGGGCCATGGCGGGCGGACTGCGGTCGCTCGACTCCGGCTGGGTGCGGACGCACCTCACGGTCGAGCTGGCGCGCGCAGTGGAGCTCGAGGCGCAGGGGCGGTCGGCGGAGGCGTTGCGACTGAACGACGCGATCGCGCGCGATTACGCTCGCTGGCCCGAGGCGCGCGCGGCCGTCGAACGGACCACGGCGTTGCGGGGGGACGCGAGCGTCATCCGGTACGAGGCCGAAGCCCATAAGCTGGCGGAGCGCGATCAGCGCCAGGGGCTGGAGCTCCAAAAGACCCTCGAGCGCGAGCGGGCCGAGCGCGAGCTATCGACGCTCGAGAGCTTGAACCGCAAGCTGCACATCGCCGATCTCCAGAAGACCGTCGAACGCGGGGACTCACTCGAGGCAGCGAGTGCTCGCCGCCAGCTCGCGCGCGTGTTCGTGTGGCTCGCCTTCTATGAGCCCCGGGCGTATCTCGCGAACGGCGACCCTGCCCGTGCGCTGCGGATGTTCGAGGCGGCCATAACCATCGGTCCGATCCAGGGAGAGGGTTGTGCACTGCTGCGCGATGCCCTCGGTGCGGCCACCGCCGAGCAGCGCGCGCGGCTCGCGGGGCAGTGTGCGGACCCGACGTGATGGCGGACCCGCCTTTCGGTCCTCGGCCGGTGTGGACGTGCCGCATTCCCACCCGTTCGTGCCGCAAAAACGCCCTATCGAACGGCTCCCGCCGGGCCTAACCTAGAAGCGGAGTGCAGAATGTGCAGCTTTGAGCGGGTGCGTTCTGCTCCCCCTCGGACGGAGACCCTTACGGTTCCGGATTCGGTGCAGGCGCGCCGTCGCGAAGTGTTACGCCAGGCCAGCGTCGCCTTGCAGGGACGCACGGTCACGCTGTGGCAAGTTTCCCCACGGGCGGAAGTGGCACCCGTCCTCACGAGCGCGCCGAGCCCGGCGCCCGAGGAGACGGCCCTGGACGTGGATCGCACCCTGCACCATTGGGGCGCTCCGATTATCGAGGGGAGTAGCTGGGTCGGCTGCCGCCTGGACGGGGGCAGGGCGCGCGAGGGGGCGCAGTGGTGTGTGGCACCCGTGCGCAAACAGCCGGCCGCGCCTCCGCCTGACGGCGTGGAGCGCCGCAGTCGCGAGCGGATCACGCTGGAACTCGCCGGTCTCTGCCTGGGCCTCGTGGACCAGCCCCCCCAGCCCGCATCGGTCCCCGCCAGCCGGCCCCGTCTCGCCGAGCCCGATGCGCTGGCCGAGCTGATCCGCCAACCCAGCGTCATCGCACACGAGGTGGCCAACCCACTCACCGCGGCGCTGGCGAGCCTCGATCTGTCCGTGGAGCTGGTCCGAGCGGCCGATTCGCTCGAGTCCACGTTTCGCGGCGAGCTGCTGGAGGAGCTGGCCGGCGTGGGGGAGGGCATGGAGCAGGCGATCGAGTTCCTCCGCTCGATCCAGGATCGCGCCCGAGGTGGGTTGGCGCGTTCGGAGCGTTTCGACGCCGCGCAGGTCGCGCGGTCGTGCGTGGCGCTCGAGCGGCCGCTTGCGCGCAAGCGCGGCATCGCCCTCCAGGGCATCATCACGGTCAGCGATGTCTTCTTGCAGGGCGATCCCAACGCCCTCTACCAGGTGCTCACCAACCTGATCCGCAACGCGGTCTCCGCGTCGCAGGAGCGGAAGACCCCGGTCGTCGTCACGCTCGGTCAGACCGGCGACGCCCTGCGCCTGACGGTCCGCGACAACGGCGTCGGGATCGCCCCCGAGCTGCTGGAGCGGATCTTTGAGCCCGGCTTCACAACGCGCGCGTTCGGCTCGGGATCGGGCACGGGTCTCACCGTTGTCCGCCAGATTACCGAGGAGATGTTCGGCGGCACGGTGGAAGTGGACTCGGCTGTGCGTCGCGGCACCACATTTACCGTCAACCTCCCGATTCCGCCACAGCGGATGCCGCGCTCGCGTTGACTCCGCGCTAGATTGTCGTGCATGAGTGACCTGCATTACCCGATCGGTCGTTTCGAGCCCGTGACGTCGCTCGCGCCCGCCCAGCGCGTCACGTGTATAGACCAGATCGCCGCCGCGCCCGACGGGCTGCGCCGCGCCGTCACGGGTCTCGACGACCGTCAGCTCGATACACCGTATCGCCCCGGCGGGTGGACGGTGCGCCAAGTGGTCCACCACGTCCCGGACAGTCACCTGAATGCCTACACGCGGTTCAAGCTGGCCTGCACCGAGGACTCGCCCACCATCAAGACGTACGAGGAGGCGCGCTGGGCCGAGCTCCCGGAGGCTCGCACAGCGCCGATCGACGTCTCGCTCGACCTGCTCACGGCCCTGCACCGGCGGTGGGTATTGTTCCTCCGGTTGCTCGGCCCGGACGACTTCGCCCGGACGGTACGACACCCGGAATGGGGCAGCCCCACGGTCGACTTCCTACTGGCACAATACGCCTGGCATGGCCGCCACCACACGGCCCACATCACGGCGCTCCGGGATCGCATGGGCTGGAAGTAGCGGACTTGCTTCGCCGCCCGCTCCAAGCCCGACTCCACGGCGCGTGGATTACGCCCAACTCGCCGGGATGATGAGCGACGGCAAGCTGCCGGACCATGCGGCGGCGACGCGCTTCAAGCAGTACTGGACGGAGCGCCTCGGCGTGCTGGTCGTGGTCGCCGTGGCCGGGGGCCTCCTCGGCTGTTCCCGTCAGCGCACGTGTCAGGAGCGACACGATCCGTCGTTCGGGTGTTACGAAGCGTATTACAGCGCGATCGTCGCTCGCGCCGGCGTGTCCGCGGCCTTCGCCGACCTGAAGGCGCATTACCCCACGGATCCGCGAGTCGAGACGCTGTGCCACGCCATCACCCACCACATCGGTCAGGCGGCGTTCGTCAAGTACTCAGGAATCCCCGAGGCGTTTGCGCACGGCGACGACTTCTGCGCGTCGGGCTACTATCACGGCGTGCTCCAGGGATTCACGACGGGAGCCGGGCGCGCCTCGTTGCTCGCGAATCTCGACGGGGTGTGTGCGGCGGTGCCCGGCAAGGAGCGCCACTCACTCGAGTATTACAACTGCGTTCACGGGCTCGGGCACGGCATCATGGCGATGACCGGTGACTCGTTGTTCGAGGCGCTGCGGGATTGCGACGGGCTCACAGGCACCGTGGAGCAGGATGCCTGCCACAACGGGGTCTTCATGGAAAACCTGATTGTGGACGGCGAGCACGGCGGACACTTCAGCAAGTACCTTGAGCCCGAGGAGCCGCTCTATCCGTGCACCGCGGTGGATAAGCGATACAAGGTGTCGTGCTTCGAGAACCAGACCTCCTACGCGCTCGGGGCGACGCGCGGCGATTTCGCCAAGGTGTTCGCGCTGTGCGCCGGCGTCGAGGCCCCGTTTCGCGCTACGTGCTACCAGAGTCTGGGGCGGGACGCGGCCGCCGTCAGCCTGAACCGGGTGCCCGCCACGGTCGCCATGTGCAACCTGGGCACTGGCCGCGAGCAGCGATTGAATTGCGTCAAGGGCGCAGCCCTGGACTTTCTCTACTTTTATCACTCGGATGCCCAGGCCCTCGAGCTCTGCGCGGCGCTCGAGCCCGTGTTACGCAGCGACTGCCGATCGACGGTGGCCCCGACCTTCCGACGATTCTAAACGCAACCTAAGGCATCACCGGCAATACGATGTGCGACGGCAGCGCCGCGGAGCAGTACACCCGCTGCGTGGCCTTCACGTAGTCGGCGGCCGTCGCGCGGTAGATGCTCGGGACAAACCTCTGCGGGTTGCGGTCGATCAGCGGGAACCAGGTCGATTGCACCTGCACCATCAGGCGGTGACCCTTCAAGAAGACGTGGTCCCGGTCGCGGAGGGGGATCTTCCACTCGAGCGGTTTGTTCGGCGTGAGCGGCCCTGGATGCTCGTAGCTCGTGAGATAGCGGCCGCGCCGGACCTCCATGGCGATCGGTAGCTCATATCCGTTGATAGAGCGGGCGTACTGGCCGGGCGCCGGGCCGGCCTCTGGGTCCCAGGCGTTCGGCTGCGCGTCTTCGGGATAGACGTCAATCAGTTTGACCACGAAATCGGCATCGGTGCCGGAGGTCGAGGCGAACAAGTCGGCCCCCAACTCGCCGGTGATCGTGAGGTCGTGGTCGAGGGGGGCGCTCACGAACGTCAGCACGTCCGCGCGTCCGTCGACGTAGCGCTGATCCTGGACTTCCCACGTGCGCCAGTCGCCGGCCGGGTAGGTGGGCGAGATGGGGCGTCTCCGGTACGGTACTGGGTGGGCCGGGTCGGAGACGTACTCGCGGTAGGTGGCGCCGCGAGCCTTCGGCGTCGGGGCGTCGAGCGATAGCGTCCCGTCGGCGCGGAGATACAGGTTGGTCGCTCTGGCGTCCTTGGGCGGCCATTCGGTATAGGTCCGCCAGCGGTTGGCGCCCGACTGAAACGTGGTCGCGCGCCAGCTCGGCTTTTCCCCCTGCCCGTGGAGATAGTAGCGGAAGAACGGGGCCTCGATCGTCTCGCGGTACTCCCGCGCCGTCTCGTGACCGCCCAGCGCGATCAGCCCGATGCTGTCCGCCTTGGCCGTCCTCCACTGGCCGTGAAACCACGGACCCGCGACCATGAAATTCGTATGATCGGGGTCATGCTCCGCGGCGTGCCGAAAGATCTGCCACGGTCCCCATGGGTCTTCCTGATCCCAGAACCCTGCCACGTTCAGGTTCGGGACCGTCGACGCGTGGAGTTGGCTGACCCATGCTTCTCTCTTCCAGAAGCCATCGTAATCGGGGTGCGCGACCACATCATTCCAGAACGGGATGGAGCCGTGGAGGTAGCGCGCGTTGATGTTCGAGAGTGGCCCGAGCGCCAGGTACCACGCGTAGGTGTCGTAGGTCTCGAACGTGAAATTTGTGTTCTTATACTTGTCCGCCTGCTCGAGCACCGAGTACTCGAACGCGTAGCTCTCGCGGAGCGCTCCATACCGGTGCATGTCGTCGTTCATCCATTGGTCCACCGGGGATGCCTGCTCGCTGATCGCTTTGAGCGCCGGATGCGGGTGCAGGAGCGTCATCGCCGTCGTCAGTCCGTCGTACGAGACCCCCATCATGCCGACGGTGCCGTTGTTCGGCACGTGCTTCACCAGCCAGTCGATGCTGTCGTAAGCGTCGGTGGTCTCGTTGGTCGAGGTGGAGTCGGCCAGATTCACCTGCGACGTCAGGCCGAAGACGCCTTCGGACTTGAAGCGGCCCCGCAGGTTCTGGAACACGATGATGTAGCCGTCCTGCGCCAGTTCCTTGAAGCTGGTCGGTACCGTCGGGAGCGGTCCGTCCGGCACGCCATACGGCGTGCGCCGAAACAGGATCGGCAGCGGGCCGGTCTTGTCGGTGGGCGTGAGGATCACGGTCTGCAGATGCACGCCGTCACGCACCGGGATCATCACCTCCTGGAAGGTGAAGGCGGGCTGCGACGGTTGCTGCGCCGACGCGTGAGCGGCGAGTAACAGCGCGGCGACGATCGAGACGCGGTGGCGCATCCGATCCTCCTAGAGTAGAACGAGCTTCCCGCCGCCGGTCGTGATGATGACGAGATTCATCACGACCAGCATCAGGTCGTAGTGCCAGCCGTAGGCTCGGCCACCCCAGAAGCCAGTCTTCCACACGAAGATTTTCTTCTGGATCGCGCCGAGCATGATCAAGACGAGGCCGGTCGCGGCGAGCTGCGTGAGGATGCCGAGCGCCACCCCGATGCTCCCGGCTACCTCCGCGGTGCCGAGAAACACCGTGAAGCGGGGACTGGCTCCGATGCTCGTCGCCCGCTCGACGGGGTTCTTGAGGTGGTTCCATCCGCTATCCAGGAACACGACGGCGACCATGAGACGCAAGAGCAGTAGGCCGACGTCCGAGAATTGCAGCAGCGCGGGGAATGTGAGGTGCATGTTCACCTCTCGGGGGTCGCCGGCGTAGTCTAGCTCCTACCAGCGCCAATCTTAGCTCAGCTCGCCCCGCGCCGCCTCGATCGCCTCGTGGGTTCCCGCGAGCGCCAGCACATCACCGGCCTGGAGCCGTCCCTGCACCGTCGGGACGAGCACACGTGGCCAGCGCCTCGAGGATCACCTCGGCGCCGGCTCGGACGTGTCACGCGGCGCGTCAATTCGACAAGGCCGCGGAGACGATTGAGCACTATCCTATGGGGTGCGTTTTCCTCTCTTGATCTTGGCAGCGACCGTCTGCCCCGTGGCGAGGGCCCTCGGGCAGGAGTCCCCGCCCGATGGCCGAGGGCGCGGGCGTCAGCCAGGCGACGGGCCTCGCCGGCATCACGAACGGTGACGTCATCCGGCAGGGAACGGCCAACCTGAGTCGCGGCCCGTATCTGGCGCGCCTCATCGTCCGATACTTCGTGCCCCTCGGGCCGTCGCGGGATACGCTCGCGCGCGGGATCGACCAGGTGCGCGGCCTCGAGCCGAGCGCCCGGCTGGACTTCAAGGCGGGCAAGCTCGCGGCGTCGGACGACTTCGACCAGAACCGCTACGCCAATTCGACCCGCACGCAGTTCATGAATTGGGGGCTGTTCAACAATACCGCCTGGGACTTCGCCGCCGACACGCGCGGGTACACGTGGGGGACCGTCCTCGCCTGGGTCGAGCCGCGCTGGATCCTTCGTCTCGGCACGTTCGCCATGCCGACCATGGCCAATGGCAACGTGTTCGATTCGAGCTTTCCGCACGCCCGGGGCGATAACGTCGAGTTGCCGATTCGCCCGGGGAGTAGGGGGACCGTGATCCGGGCCCTCGTGTACGAGAACCGCGCGCGCATGGGCAGCTACGCCGAGGCGCTGGCCCGGGCCAGCACCACGGGCGGCATACCCGACATCGTGAACGAAGACTTCGTCTTCACGGAAGCCGACCGACACCTGAGCGGCGGGCTGCAGCTCGCGGGTGTTCATTGGCGTCGGGCGGCCGATCGCGTGGGGATTGCGTACGTGCTTCACGGGCTTTCGTCCGACCATCGCGCGTATCTCGCCGCGGGCGGCCAGGGTTCCTGCTGGGAGACGGGCGGCTGCGGTACGGACAGGAAGGCATCTTCGAAGGGTATTACCGCGCCCAGGTGGGTTCCTATGTGGAGGCCGGTCCGGACGTTCAATGGATCCACAACCCGGGATATAACCGCGACCGTGGGCCGGCGGCCGTGGTCTCGCTCCGGCTCAACGTACGCTACTGACGCCGTAGGGCCGGATCGCCCTACGCCGGCTTCTGGTAGTCAAATAGCTCGCTTGGCTTCACCCGCAGCGCCCCACAGAGGCGCTCGATCGTATCGGCCCGGATGAGGCGGAAGCGCCCGCTCGGTCTCGTGAGCCGGTAGATGGTGTTCAGGCTGAGGCCCGTGAACTTGCTGAGCGCGTACGGTGACAGCTTCCGTGTTTCCAGCAGTTGGCGCAACCGTAAACGCAGCAAACCCCTACGACGGTAGCGGACGACCCGACCCCGATACCGAGGCATTCCCCCTCCTTGCGGTGAGACCCAATGGTAGATATTATAACAAGTAGATAAATGATACACTGTCAAATATTATAACACATATAGATTACATAGCAATCTCAACGCGCCCTAGAGGAAACCCGTTCGCACCGCTGGTAGGAGGAGGACCGCATGGGCCGGAAGCTGGACCTGATGGGCCGCAAGGTGATTGATGTGCTGGAGAAAGTGGACGTGCTCGAAGGGCAGGAGCTGCAGGTGCAAGTCAGGCAGGACAGCGCTGCCAAGGAGCGCCTGATCTTTACCGGTCCGGCGGACTGGACGCCGGACCAGGCGGAGCAGTACATCGACTGGCGGATCCAGCTGGTGGATGCCGACGTCGCAAGGCTGCGCCAGCAGCTCGACGATCTGACGGCGATGCGGCGGCGCTGGCTCGCCGTGACGGGTGGACGCTCGAAGGTCTTCGGTAGCGGCAATGGTAACGGAAGCGGCAACGGAAACGGCAACGGGCACGACCCCGAGGGCATCTGACGCCTTCCGGTGGCGCGTGAGTCTACAAGCGAGGGGCCTCTGGTGGGCCCCTCGCTTCATTTCATTGGGGCATTCGTCAGGGGTGCTTGATGAACGTTCCGTCGCGCAGCTCGACGTAGGCCCGCTTGAGCTCCGCCTCGGTATTCATCACGATCGGTCCGGCCCACGCGACCGGCTCCTTGAGCGGCCGGCCCGAGACGAGCAGGAACCGGATCCCCTGGTCGCCGGCCCGGACCGTGATCTCGTCGCCCGAGTCGAACAGGATGAGGGACCGGTTGCCGCTCTCGTCCCGCACCAGGGCGTCGCCGCCCCCTTCCCCAACCCGTTCCGTGAGGACGCCGCGGGGCGCCGAGGCGTCCCGGAAGGTCCCGCTCCCCGCGAACACGTAGGCGAACGCGTGGCGTGACGACTCGACGGGCAAGGTCTTGCGCACACCCGGTGGCACCCACACGTCGAGATAGCGCGGCTCGGCGGCAATCCCTTCGACGGGGCCGGTCTTGCCCCAGAAGCTTCCGGCGACCACCCGCACCCGCGTGCCGTCGTCGTCCACGACTTCCGGGATGTCCTTCCCCAGGATGTCCTGGTAGCGCGGATCGGTCATCTTGAGCGACCGGGGAAGATTGGCCCAGAGCTGGAATCCGTGCATCCGGCCGCGCTCGTCGCCGCGCGGCATCTCCTGGTGGAGAATCCCCGAGCCCGCCGTCATACATTGGACGTCCCCGGAGCCAAGTGAGCCGCGGTTCCCCAGACTGTCGCCGTGCTGCACGGTCCCGCTCAGGACGTACGTGATCGTCTCGATTCCCCGATGGGGGTGCCACGGGAATCCCGCGAGGTAATCCTCAGGGTGCTCGTTGCGAAAGTCGTCGAGCAAGAGGAAGGGATCGAACTCGCTCGTCTTTCCGAAGCCGAACGCTCGGCGCAGCTTCACGCCCGCACCCTCGATGGTCGGCTGTGACTGTACGATGGACTTGATCGGCCGGATGGACATCGTGTCTCCTGGAGATTCCCCGTGACCTGACGATACTGAGAACGGGGCCGCCGATCGTGAAGTTCCCGGGTGGGTAGCCGGTTCAGGCGCTCTTCACCACTCGAGGAGTCGCGCCACCTCCCTGTGGGCGCTCGACGCCGGTGCCGGCGAGCAGAGCTTCCACTCGGGCGAGCCGCTCCTCCAGAGCCCGGGTCTCGGTGACCTGTTCCTTGGCGCCGCCGATCGCGCGCACGTTGTCCACGGTGTGCTGCGCCACCTCGAACAGGTGGTAGAGGTCGGCCCGAAGCGCGTCCACGGTCGCCTGACGCTGCGCGGCCTGCTCCAGCGCCCGCATCAGCTGCTCCTCGGTCGCATGCCACTTGGCGAGTCGTTCCTCGAACTGGGCCATGCGCTTCTGGACGAACCGCAGATTGCCCGCACGGCTCTCCAGGTCGTCGAGGGTCTTCGTCAGGGCGACGGTGCGGTCGTTCGCCCCGGTGAGGGCACCGCTCAGCTGGTCGGCGCGCTCTTCGAGCTGCTGCGCGATCGTCGCCGCCTCCGCCCGCAGCTGTGATGCCCGCTCGAGATGCTCGGTCGCGGAATCGAGGGTTGCCTGGTGCCGCTGCAGCTCGTGTCCCAACGCCCGGGTCTGCTCGGCGAATCCCTCGAGGCTCTGCGCCCGCGTCTCGAGCGCCGTCACGGCGGCGTCGACCTGGGTCATCCGCCGTTCGGCGCGCTCCACGTTCCCAACCACGGCCGGCACGAGCTTCTCGATGCGCGCCGCTTCCGCGGCGTGTGCCACCAGGGCCTGGAATTGTTCGTCGGTCGCGTCGAGGCGCGTGACCAGCCCGCCGCTGCGCTCGTCCACCTGTTCCGTCAGGGTCGAGAGCTCAGACAGCCGCGCGCTCACCTGATCCACGAGCTGGCGGCGCGACTCGATCTGCGCCATGGCCTGCGACAGCCGGTCGGCGTCGCTCCGTACCGACTCGACCGTCGGCCGTATTTCCTCCACCGCCGCCAGCTCGGCACGCAGCGACTCGACCGCACTGCTCACCTCTCCGAGCCAGGCCTTCGTGCCGGCCTGCCCCTCCCGTGCGCGCGCGATCTCACCCTCGGCGACCCGCATGCGCTCGAGCCCTTCCTTCACTTCCTCGTGTGTCCCCTTGAGGCTCGAGAAGTCGCGCAGTGCGGCGTCGACCGCCGGCTGCGCCCGTTCGAGACGCGCGACACGCTGCGTCATCTCCGCGACGGTGTGCGTGAGCCGTTCTGCGTCCGCCTGAACTCTTCCGAGCTGCTCGGCGTGGGTCTCGAGGTGTGCCACCGTCTCGGTGAGTCCGCCGAGCTGCGTCACGAGTCCGTTGGCCTGCGACTGGACGTCCCCGATGGCGCGGGTGGCCTCCTCTAGCGAGCGGCAGCGTGCCTCGATGTCCGTGAGCCCTCCTCGCAGATCGAGGATCCGCTGTCCTGCGGCATCGAGGCCCTGGTTCTCGAGCTCCAAGCGTTTCACGGCTCGTGACACCTCGTCTCGCAGCCCGTCCAGTCGGCCGCGGAGCTCCTGGTCTGCCTGCGCGACCTGGTCGTGACGCGTGCTCACTTCTCGTGTACGCGCGAGGAGATCGTCGTGCACCGCCCGCAGCTCCGCGACTCTGCTCTCGAGCGCACCCAGGGTCTTCGCGTTCTCTTCGGCAGCATTTGCCGCGGCCTGGCCGAGAGGGGCCAGCGCCTGCTCCAGGGCGGTCACCCGCGTCTGCGCCGCGGCAATGCCTCCCTGCACCTGCTGCTGCCGCTGTTCGAACGCTTGCAGGCGTGCGGCGGCCGCTTGGCCGGAGCCGTTCAACTCGTCCTGCCGCTGCCGCGCGCGCTCGAACGTGTTGGAGAGGTCGCGCACCTGGCCGACGAGCGTGTCGGCGTCCGCGCGGAGCGACTTGAGGCCGCCCGCCGAGTCGAGCAGGCTCGTCAGATCCCCCTTCAGGGCCAGCGCCGCGTCGAAGCTGGCGCGCAGCTGCTCGATGTCCCCCCGCAGATGCTTCAGCTCTTCCGCGGTGTGGTCCACCTGTGTTTCGGTGCGCCGCTGGGTGCGGGAGACGGCTTCCGTCTGCTCATCGAGCGTCGCGAGCACCGGCACGAGCCGCTCCAGCGCCTTGACGCGACCCTGCAGCTCGGTCACGACCTTTTGTGCTTCGGCGATCGGTTGGGAAAGCTGGCTCAGCTGTTGGGCGGATTCGCGCGCTCCGGTGGTCAGCGTCTCGAACGCCACGCGCTCGCGTTGCATCTGGGCGAGAATGGAGCGAAGCTCGGCGGGGAGCTGCGCGGGGCTCGTCCCATGCCCGAAAAGCTTCCAGCCCATGTCGGTCCTCGAGAAGGAACGTGGCGTTTGGCGGCGTCGGCGGAGCGAGTGACGGATGTACCGACTGACGTAACCACTAATGTGGGGCACGTGGTGTGCCCCGGCTCACATTTCTTGCTAGGGAAAGTGGGATCGCAAGTTACGACGTGTGACCCACGGGCGCGTGACAAACGTCACCTGGACAGCGCTCCATTGCATCCCGCTCGGACTCGGGCGAGGTTAGCGGCCGCACCATGACCCGCGCCCTCGTCTTCATCGCGATCACCGTCCTGCTCGACGTGATCGGCTTCGGGCTGATCCTCCCGGTGTTGCCCGCCCTGCTCATGAGCCTCACGGGCGCGGGCGTGAGCCAGGCGGCGATCTACGGCGGCTGGCTCACGTTCGTATACGCGATCGCGCAGTTTCTCTGCGCGCCGGTGCTGGGGAACCTGTCCGACAGGTTCGGCCGCCGCCCGGTGCTGCTGTACGCCGTCGGCGCGCTCGGCGTGGACTACCTCATCATGGGCCTGGCGCCGACGCTGGGGTGGCTGTTCCTCGGCCGCACGATCTCCGGGATGGCCGGCGCGTCGTTCACGCCGGCCTACGCCTATGTCGCCGACGTGAGCCCACCAGAGCGGCGCGCGCAGAATTTCGGCGTGCTCGGCGCGGCGTTCGGCCTGGGATTCATTCTGGGCCCGGCGCTCGGCGGCCTGCTGGGCGGGCTGGGGCCGCGCGCGCCGTTCTTCGCCGCCGCCGGCCTGAGCCTGGTCAACTTCGTGTACGGTTTCCTGGTGCTTCCGGAGACGCTCGCGACCACGCAGCGGCGACCCTTCGACTGGAAGCGCGCGAACCCGCTCGGCACACTGACCCAGATGCGCCGGCATCCGGTGGTCCTCGGGCTTCTCGGGGCACTGCTCCTCTGGATGCTCGCGCAGCAGGTGATGCCCGCGACCTGGTCTTTCTACACGACGTACCGCTTCGGCTGGTCGGCACGAGGGATCGGGGGCTCCCTCGCGCTCGTGGGCCTCATCATGGCGGTGAGCCAGGCCACCCTCCTGCGCCTGCTCGTGCCGCGCTTGGGCGAGCGCCGGGCGGCACTGCTGGGCATCGCCATCGCTGGGGTCGGCTACGTCGGGTACGGGACGGCAACCGCGAGCTGGATGATGCTCGCCTGGTTGCTGACGTGGTTCTTCGGGGCGACGGTCATGCCCACGACCAACGCCCTCATGTCGCACCGCGTGACCGCGGACGCGCAGGGCGAGCTCCAGGGCGCGGTGGCGAGCCTCTTTTCCCTCAGCTCCATTCTCGGACCGCCCCTGATGAGCCAGCTGTTCGGCCGCTTCTCGGCGTCCACGGCGCCGGTGCACCTGCCGGGAGCGGCGTTCTTCGCGGCGGCCGCCCTCACCGCCACGTGCTACGCCATCTATTGGGGCGTAACGCGGGAGCGGGTGACGGGCGCCCCCACACCCGAGACGGTCGCCCCGTAAGGCGCGTCAGGCCCGGCCGACCCTTCCGGAACAGCCCCGGACTTGCGGGAATCGGCGGAACGTGAATTTTGCGGCATCCCGAAAGGACTACTGGGCGTGACCCCCAACCCCTGGCAGGAAGCCGTCGCGCACCGGCTGCGCGCATTGCACTTGGACAGCCTCAGGCGGCAAGTCCTGGTGCTGGCCGTGGCGGCGGCCGTGCTTCCCGCGCTCGCGATCCTGATCGTTTCTTCGCGGCAGAGCCACGGGTCCCGCGGCGATCAGGTCGCCCGCGAGCTGCGGGGGCTCTCCGCGGAGGCGGCCTGGGACATCGGGCAGTGGCGTGAGGAGCACCTGCACGACCTCCAGGTGGCGGCGAGCTCGTACACCGTGTCGGAGAACCTAACCAGAGTCCAGGGGCGCGCCGCCGCCGCCGCGCTCGGCCGGCTGCGCGACAATCTCAACTCCGTGCGCGACCGGACCGCGGATTGCGACGCCCTGGTGCTGCTCGACGCGCGTGGTCGCGTGGTAGCGGGCAGCGGGGGCCGCATGAGCGGCGTGCAGTTCTCGCTGGACAAGCTGAACGGGCTTCGGACCAGCGAAGCGCTGGTCGGAGACGCGTACTGGGACGCGGGGCTGGCGAAGGCCGCCGTCACGCTGGCCGTCCCGGTCCGCGACGCGGATGGACGTTTCCTCGGCGCCCTCACGGCGAAGATCAGTCTGCGCGCCGTGGGCGACGTACTCGAGCGGCTGGCGCGCGGCGACGGCGGCCCGGCGGGCGTGGGGGGCGGGGGGGGCGGGGGGGGGGGGGGCGAGGGACAGCCGCGCGACGTCTATATGGTCACCGATCAGGGCCGGCTGATCCTCAAGGCCGGCCAGAGCTCAGCAGAGCTGATGCGCACCAAGCTCCCGACCGCATCGACG